>Ga0209723_1000036_pt1 | contig 261049 bp, 223 predicted proteins | sample BiotimSIPDNA_2_FD_185750 | JGI IMG/M metagenome (GOLD analysis project Ga0209723, IMG submission 185750) | Anaerobic biogas reactor microbial communites from Washington, USA - Biogas_R2 time_0 SIP DNA (SPAdes) (version 2) | ecosystem: Engineered > Bioreactor > Anaerobic > Unclassified | place... | reverse complement strand
AAGGAAAGGGGCTGCGGGCTACGCCCTCCGCCCCTTTCCTTGAACATCGTTAAAAGCGGACATATCATGTGCTACAAAATAGGACTTTTCTATTTGCTGCTAACACATGGATTATGGATTATGGGGGGGGGATTATGGGATTATGGGGTCAAGACATGAATCAACTAAACACGCCGTTCAACCGATAGTTCCTCAACTTGACATAAAATTCTAATTATTATATCTACAACCATCGTTGGTTGTAGATATATGGCCTTTAATTCTTCAGGGATAGAAGAGGGTTGGCCACAAACACCAAAATCTTCATCCTAAACAGAATGATTGCCACATACCCGCACCGAGTTCATACCTGTAAACATTAAAGAGTCGGACAAAACAAAAGAAGGAGGTAAGGAAAATGCTTAAAAAGCTCACATCTCATCTTCATCAATTTTGTCAGGTTTTTCTTTTGTTGTTCTTATTAACGGGAATAGCAGTTGTTCCCGGCTGCGGTCCCAAAGATGCGGATACGCCCGTTCCATCTGCCATCGCCGATCCTATCATGACGGATAAGGGCCTGGTATCCGGAACGGTGATCGACGCCATACAGCTTTCCTATTATGATTACACCGGGGCCTTTCACTATGGCGAAACCCTGGTAGGCGAGACAGGCAAACCCGTGCGTATTTACAAGGGCATCCCCTATGCCGCGCCACCTGTGGGAAATTTGCGATGGAAGCCACCGCAGCCGGTCACACCCTGGGCGGGCATCCGGAACTGCATTACCTATGCCCCTATGATGGCTCAGTACCCGTTTCCGCAAAGCTTCTTTTATCGCTTTGTCCCCGAGTCGGGCATGAGCGAAGATGTGCTTTATTTAAACGTCATGACGCCTGCCAAGACCAATCTGGCTCGCCTTCCTGTCTTCGTCTTTTTCCATGGCGGCGGACTCACATCCGGCAGTACCAGCTCGGATTCCTATAACACGCCGCTCATGGCCCAGCACGGCGTCATCTGGGTTTCCGTTCAGCACCGGCTGGGTCCTCTGGGTTTCATGGCCCATCCCGCACTCACGGCCGAATCCCCTCAAGGGGCTTCCGGTAATTACGGCACACTCGACTTGATTGCCGCCTTGCAGTGGGTCAAGAAAAATATTGCCGCCTTTGGCGGCGATCCCAACAATGTCACCATTAACGGACAGTCCGGCGGCGGTATGAAGGTCAATTTCCTGATGGCTTCGCCTTTAGCCAAGGGACTTTTCCACAAGGCCATCTGTCAGAGCGGTTTTAGTACAGCGAGCAACAGTCTGTCCAGAGCGGAAGAAATGGGCGTAAATCTGGCCGCCAAACTCGGCGTTACCGACACCGGCGCGGCCGGTCTGGCCGAGTTACGCGCGAAAACCTGGCAGGAAATTGTTACGGCGGCGAATGTCGCGCCGCGTCCCGATTATACAACCGGTTATACGGTCGACGGCTGGTCACTTCCGGATACGATGGCCAATATTTTCGACGCAGGACAACAAAACGACGTTCCCTATATGGTCAGTGTTGCCAGCGAGGAAATTGAGGTAGGGGGATATGTCTATATTCCGCCCGCGGCAATCGGTCCGCGCATGCTCACCATGAGCGGAAACATGAATTCCAATATGTATGCTTACATCTTTACCCAGGTTCCGGATGCTTGGAGAGTTCTGGGGCAAACCGCCTGGCATGGCAGCGATGTTTCCTACATGCTGGGAGGCCTTCCGACGATGGGTATGTTCCCCGGCGCACTGGTTCCCGTCACGATGCCATTGAATCCGGGTCTTACCGAAAAGGACTATTGGGTATCCGAATTCATGGTCCAGATGCTGGCGAATTTTGCCAGAACCGGCAATCCGAGCGTCCCGGACATGGGAGTGACCTGGCCGCCTTATAAAAATCCGGATCAGTATTATCTTGATATTGGATTCCAGCCGATCGTCGCAAACGGCTTTAATTCGGTAACGACAAGGATACCTTCCCGATAGGGATTGTGTCGCGGGCTATTGTCATTCAATGCCAGTCAGCAGGGGGTGCCCTACGCACCCCCTTTCTCTTGTTAAAATATTTAAAAAATAATTGTGATCAGGTCTTGAAATATACGATTTCTCGCAGAGTCTTAATGACTTTGCTAACACAAATTGGCAAATTGTATATTGGGGTCTTGAGTTATCAGTTTCTGCCGGGTTCTAATCCTTCTCGGCGTTGGAAATGAAAAAAAGCGGGGGAAACACAGGGGCGTGGTGAACATTTAAACATTTTACGATATGACATCGGTTCCTCGCCGGCATGGTTTTTGAGAGAAGCAGTTTCGCTCGCAAAAAGTGCAACGCCTGAAGAAACGGCGGAAAGAATGCCCCTTTTTCCCCCGGTGCCTCCTCCCGAGTGTCGGGACATCATCTGTGTATTCAAATTCCGCAGAATTCGAGGATAATTTTGCAATCCAGTCATTCGTCATTATTCACTTCAGAATTAAACCGGCACAGGATTAAACTGATCTTGACAAAGGGAAATCATCCCGATATAGCTGCGACGCAGTAATGAAGGATTCCTAAAATGAAGTGCACACAAAACGGCAGGGCACCAGGAATTATCACCCCTTTATCTTTTCCCGATATCCCTTTCCTTTTTTATGTGGTTTTCAGCTCTTTGCAATATCCGGCGAAGAGCCTGACTTGCGTCAGAGACAATACTGAATAATATTTCCGAAAGGAAGCAGCGATGGAACGCAATTTGGCAGGCAAGGCCAACGGAACCGGCATCAGGACGCGTTATCCGGTTTATTTCTTTTTTTTGTGCGCCTTCTTGCTCGCGGCGGGATGCGGCGGTGGAACGACTGACGGCGGCGCGCTGTTTTCATCGCCCCCCAACGTTGAATATCTTCCGGTTGGTGACGGAACGAAAGATCTGCAAATTACGTCAGAGATGCATGTGATGGCGGGCAAGATTTACGCCTATCAGAATATGAATATCCACAGCGGCGGCAAGCTGATTTTTGATGATGTTGCGTCGGAGGCAGACAACCTGTCGGTTGTCGAAACTGTGTTTTACCGTATCAAAAAGGCAGTGGGCGGCGCAGCGGCCAGGGCGGAGACCCATTTCTGGGCAAAATCCATCCTGGTGGAAAACGGCGGATCGCTTATCGCCGGCAGTGAGGATGCTCCCCTTCAGTCTGTGCTCGTTTTCCATTTATACGGGAGCAATGCCGAAACAAAAGGCATAGAATGCAAAACCACCAATCTGCCGAATGCCTATTGCGGCGTTCCCGCCGGCAAGTGGGATGACCACGAGATTAACTATGAAAGTCTTCCCGACGAAAAGCTGACCAACGACCACCTTGCCTATTTCGGCCGGAAAGTGCTGGGCGTCTCTTACGGGGGCGCCCTGCAGTTGTTCGGCGCAAAAGGGATGACGAAAGGATCGATTGCCGATGCAAGTTCTGCCTCCGGAAAGAGCTGGGCGCGGCTTAACGCCACGGCGGCAGTCGGCGACACGCGCATCACGCTCGACAGGGCGGTTGACTGGGAAGCGGGGGATCAGATCGTCATTACGACAACGGACTTCCTGCCCGGACATTCGGAACAAAGAGCAATTGCCGGCATCTCCACCAGCGGGAACAAAAGCGTCATCACGCTTGCCGCCGGACTGGCCTACCGGCACAACGGCGAAGCCTACGATCTGACCCCGTATGATCTTTCGGCGCAGGGCATCACCCGGAAGACCGTGGAAACCCGGGCGGCTGTGGCGCTTCTGACGCGCAACATCCGCATCGTATCGGCGGGTAATGCGATCGGCGAAGATCTTCCCGCCGCGGATTCTCCGGATGCCAACCGTTACTTCGGCGGGCAAACCGTTATCCGCCAGGGGTTTGCCCAGGTGCAGATTCAGGGAGTGGAATTCTACCAGATGGGGCAGGGCGGCATGCTGGCGCACAGCCCGCTTTTGTTTCTCGGAGTCTTTGACGCGCCGGCAAACGGAAGCGCGTTTGTCCGGGACTGTTCGATCCACGATTCCATGACGCGCTGGATCGAGGTGCGCGGCGCGCAGAATCTGCTCCTCGAACGGAATGTCGGCTACAAGTCTATCGGCCACGGCTACATGTCGGCGGGCTTTGAGGCGGGCAACATTTACCGGGCCAACATCGGCATTTACGCCCGGCCGGCGCTTAAGCATTTCCGGGGGAATCCCCAATACGCCGACGCTCACAACTATCCGGATAACCCGCGCAATGTGCCCGGCGTGTATGCCCAGACGCCTGCATCCCGTGACTGCTACGCGGGCACGGATAGCAAGGATATGGCCACGCAAAGCGACTATGTGACGCCGGCCATATTCCTCATTGCCAATCCGTATAACACTTACGAGCATAACATGGCTGTGGGCGCGGGCGCCTGCGGATCGTGCTACTGGATTGTCCCCGGGCCGGCGACGGCGCCGCCGGAGCACGCGCCCGCCGGATATGTCTCGGCCATGCAGGATGCCGCTCATGCGCCGCTGTATTCCTTCAAGGGCAATTTCTGCTCCACGGCCCAGTACTCGCTTTTGACGATCGGCGGTATTACCGCCTGCAACGGCGTGACCACCAACAGCGATTATGAAGGCAAGGATTTATGGGGCAATGACCAGCCTCTCCCGCTCCTCGTTCCCGTAAAAAATACGCTGGATCATGCTTTGACGATCAACAAAGCCTCCAACTATACGCCGGTGATTCAGGATGCCAACCATCAGAACATGACGTGCAGCAAAGGGGAAACGGCGGGCTGCTCCGTCACGGTCATTGACAACTATACCTCGTCGTTTCACTGGGGGCAGCAGAACTGGTCGGCCATCTGGCTTCGCAACAACTGGTTTCTCTTTACCGACAGCGCCTTGACCGACATTCTCGGTCCCGGACTTACAATGGTCTCCGGCGGGAGTTATGAGCAGGTTTTGAACGGTTACTGGGCGCTCACGCGCCGGACGGTCTTTGTGGGGCAGACACAGGAAGGCAACGACTTTGCCACGGCCGCCGGCCCGAAATTAAATGCCGCAACCGGCCTCAAGTGCGCAGGCAACGCCAACGGCTTCTGTATTTTCGGCAAAGACGGGATCAGCATCCCGACGGACAATTTTTTAAACTATCAGCGCTTTTACAATATCTACGACGGACCGGTCTATCAGGAAGCCAATGCCTACATTAATATCAAAGGAACCAGAATTGAAAATACGACCAACGGCGAATACATTTACGGCCTGAAGAGCGGCGATGCCGACGGTTTCAACGCCAACAGAAGCCTGGGAATTCCCAAGGCCAAGGAAGCGGGCCTTTACGGCGGATATGCCGTGGGCGACTGCATTCTCACCAACGCGGCGATCGGCTGGAAGCAGCCCAACGGATTTTACTACCCCCCGGCTTTTCACTCCAGAAACCTGGCCTTCAAGAATGTGGATCTGCGTCACTTTGTCCTTGTGCCGCTCTTTAAAGAGGGGGAACAGACGACGGATACCGTTGCGCTGCATCAGCAATATTGCACCTATGCGGATGATATCTTCAATACCTGGACCGATGTGGACCGGCAGACGGAGCTCAACGACGACGACGGGAGCTTAAGCGGAATCAAGGGGATCGGCGACATCGGCTCCATTTCGCTCAACGACGACACGTTTTATTACCTGCCGAAAATCACCTATGAATGCGCCTCCGGGAAGAGCTCCCTGCAAGTGCCTTACGATCATGTGACGGCCAATATATTTCCCAAGTGTCTTGCCAAAGGCGGAGACGCGGGCGCTCCCGGCTGCGCCTGGGTGACAGACTGCGGCGATGGAGGCTGTAAAACCGGCGTTCCGCTTTACAGGCAGTACTTGAACGCCAACGAATCGGCGCCGGACGCGAAGCAACTGATCAGAATGCTGGGACAGGGCAAAGGGCAGCGGGTGAATCTCATCGCCGGCAACGGAAAATACTATATTGAGACGACGCAAAATTCAGCCGCCAAAAACGATTTTCAGCAGGGGCACACCTATTATGTGTATCTTCTTTACGCCAAGGCCGATACCAAAGTGACTTTTCAGGTTTATGTGGGAACGAATGCGCCGGGCGTTCTGGACTCCGTCCGGGTGGTCCGGCTGGGCACACCGAAAACAGACGGGTATGTGGTTGTTTCTCCCTTTGAATTTAATGTGCAGTCCCCCTGGCCGTGGGAAAGCCCCAAATACACGGCGGATACAGGCATCCTGGAAGTTACGATAGACATGTCCCCGTTTGCCCATGATTTTGCCGCTGGGAAAAAAGAAGCCTGCAAGCCTTCTTCCGTCTGTGCCTGGAACGGCGCGTCCTGCGGGTGCGCTCAGACCAAGGGAAAGGATATCAATTATCCGTGCGAAGACGCCGTCTGCCAGTGGTCCATCAAAGCGATGGAGTGCCCGGCGAACGGCTGCATCGGCTTTGCGTTTACACTGCCTCCGACATTTGTAGCGGACGGGGCGTCTCACCGTCCCGCGCCCGAAGCGTTTCCGCCCACATGGAACATCAACTGGAGTGATTATCTTGTCGGCGATATCGCCGGCTCCTGCAAATACACCAGCGATCCGGTCGATCCGCGGTAAAGAAAAATACGGAAACAGATTCCTGAAAGGAAGCGGCGATGAAACGAATTTTATCCGGCACGGCCGATCAGAACTCCCGGCGGAAGCGTTATCCGGCCTTTCTTCTTGTTTTCTGTCTGTGTCTGGTGATATCGGCCTGCGGCGGCTCGACCGGCGGCGGCGCGGCGGCCACCGGCAGCATTTCGGGCGTCGTTAAGGATGGAGAGGATCCTGTGGCCGGTGTGACGGTGATGCTTCAGGGTTCGGATATCTCCGCTCTTACCGATGCATCAGGCGCATTTACCTTGAACAATATTCCGATCGGATTTGCCAGAATAAGCGCCTGGAAAGAGGGCTATTACTGCGGTCTGCTGGCTGACGCGATCGTTCCCGCCAGAGGCGTTGTGGTGAGCATCCGCAGACATCTGCTTGTGGATTTCTCATCCTATGAATGGGTTTCTCCCGATGATGCTCAGAACGGCTGCATCCAATGCCACCCGGCCCTGACCGCGATGTCCAAACGAGACGCCCACATGGGATCGGCCACAAATCCGCGCTTTCTCTCCGCCTATTACGGGCAGGATGTCGAAGGCCGTCAGAGTCCGGATACGACCTACACGGTCATTACGACTCCGTGGGGCACCTTTGAAGTCCCCAACCCCTACGATCCGACGAAACCTTACTATGGCCCCGGCTGGCGCATCGACTTTCCCGCAAGCACGGGCCCCTGCACGTCCTGCCACATTCCCGGCGCCGCCACAAACGGAGACGTCGACCCCAAAAGCGTGACCAACGCCGACCAATACGGAGTGCATTGCGATTTCTGCCACAAGATCGGGACGGTTCATCTGGAAAAGAACACGAATCTGCCCTCCGTCTCCATGCCCGGCGTACAAAGCATGGACCTCTTCCGGCCGGATCCGTCGGCCGCCGCTCCGTGGTCTCAGCTCTTCCTCGGATCGCTGGCCGACGGCAACAGCGATGATCAAGGTGTTTTCTCTCCCTATGGCGGATTTGATGTCGTCACCCAGGAAGCAAAAAGAAACCTGTACGGCGAAAGCCGGTATTGCGCCTCCTGCCACTACGGAGGCTTCTGGGGGAAGGCTGTTTATACCTCTTACCAGGAGTGGGCCGAGTCGTCTTATGCGGATACGACATCGGCCAAATTCAAGACCTGTCAGGGTTGTCACATGCCGTCGCCGACGACATACAACGGAGCCGTGCTGACGAATATCGCGCCGGGCAAGGGCGGCATCGAAAGAAATCCGAACGCCCTGCATTCGCACAATATGACGATTACCGCGGACATGCTCCGGAACGCCACGCTGACCATGAAGGTCACGGCGACCGACGTTTCCACATCCGGCGATGTGATCACCGTCGACGTCACACTCACCAACGACCAGACCGGACACCACATTCCCACCGACTCTCCGTGGCGACAGATGATTCTGCTCGTGGAGGCCAGAGACAGCTCCGGAAACATGCTGACGTTAAAATCCGGACCTACGCTTCCTTCCTGGTGCGGCGTCGGAGATTATGCAAGCGGTTATTACGCCGACATGCCGGGAAAAGTTTACGCCAAACTGCTCCGAGAAATGTGGACGAATGTCGTTCCCGCCGTCAGTTACTGGAGGCATACGGAGGTGGAAAGCGACACCCGGCTGGCCGCGCTTACCAGCGACAGCACGAAGTATGTTTTTTATACATCGGGCGCCTGCTCCACGGTGACGGTAAAATTGATTTATCGCCGCGCTTATATTGATGTGATGGTTCAGAAGAAATGGAACAGTCCGGACATTATCATGGCCGAAAGGACGTTTACGTTCTGACCGACACCCTGAATATTTTAAAGGGATTCCGGTTTCCGCCGGAGTCCCGTGGGGCGTCAAATCTCTCCTGTTAAATCTCTCCTTGACATTGGTCCGCAGTTTCATGAAAATCTTCCCAGGGTCGCAGGATTTTTGCTCAGTCGTCGGCAAAAAAGAAACACACCAACCAATCGATTGCCGGGGGAGGTCGGGTATGCAGAAAAGGAATGCCGGGCAGGTCGTCTTCGTCGTCATGTTCATTATTCTGATGGCTTCCGGGATTGCGGCGGCGCAAAGCATAAGCAGGCAGAATGGGGCAAATGACTCCAGCGAAAACTGCTACAAGTGCCATTTCCAGATCAAGTCCCTGAAGGAAGGCTCCAAACATGCCATGCTCTCCTGCGCTGTCTGCCACAGCGGCACAAAAGAGCACGTGCAGAGTTTCCGGAACAAGCCGGTAACGGCCATCGATCAGGCCGTCTGCGGCAACTGCCACGGCAACCAGTTCAAGAGCTTTATGAGAATCAACTATGCGGCGCCGGCCCGCAAGGAAAAAGGCCTGCCTGCCGGCCGCTCTCCGCTGCAGGAAAAACTGCTGGCGCCGCACGGATTCACCAAGGAGCACAACGAACCCCGGGCGCATGTTTTCATGGTCACCGACCAGTTTGTCGTGGACCGCTTCATCGGCGGGCGCTTCCAGTATAAAAAAGGTTTCGCGGGCGTCAATCAAACCGGCAAGGCCTGGGATGTCCTTTATGACACGGGCCGCGAACTGCCGGAAACCGCAAAAGCGGGCAACGCCACCTGCATCAAGTGCAAAACCACCGATCACATTCTGCAATGGAAATACATGGGCGACAAGGACCCGAAGGCCAGGTGGGACCGGAGCTCCGACATCGTCGCCTTCTCCAAAGCGACGCAAAATCCCATGGGCTGCATCCACTGCCATGACGCCCATGGCGCCGCGCCCCGGGTGGTCCGCGACGCGCTCATCGACGCGATCGATCGCGACGGAGCGAAGACGTTCGCCCGGGACGGCAAAACGGATCTGAAGGTCGTCGATTTCCGGGGATTCCGGAAAATCGGCGTCATGGGCAAGACCGATTCCCGGATGATGTGCGCCCAGTGCCATGTCGAATATGCCTGCAATGCCGGGTTTGAATTCGACAGCGGTAAAAAGGTCGGCTATGACGACCGGCGCACCAACCACTATCCCCTGAAAAACGCCAACGATATTCTTGCGCATTACAAGAAGCTGAATTTTTACGATTTCAGGCACGCCGTGACGGGCGCAAGACTGGTCAAACTGCAGCATCCGGAGGCCGAGACCTACTGGGGCAGCGCCCACGACCGGGCCGGCGTCCAGTGCCATCAGTGCCACATGCCGAAAGCCAAAGACCAGGGGGGAAAGCTGTACACCAACCACGGCGTCATCCGCCCCATCAAATCGATTAAAGAGGCCTGTCTGGGCTGTCATCCCAATTCCTCGGAGGAAGAGAAGCACTACCAGATTGAGACGGCCCAAAACTACATCAGGGGCAAAATGCGCAAGGCGGAATACTGGCTGGCGAAATTAATCGACACGTATGAAGCGGCTAAAAAAGCCGGCGTTCCGGAAGCGACGCTCGCGCAGGCCCGGGAAAAGCACGAGGAAGCGCATGTTTTATGGGAATGGTGGACGGCGGAAAACAGCGACGGCTGGCACAATCCGGAGCTTGCCCGGGCGAGCCTCACCGCATCCATCATCGCCTCGAAGAAAGGCGTGGAAATTCTAACAGGGGCACACCCTTAAGGATTTAAGTTTCGCGAAGTTTATTTTCTTCCTGCGGGAGGAGCGGAGGGCAAACCTTTGCGCCGGATGTTTTAATTTATTTCCGGATACCGGCCTTCGCCGGCGTAAGTTGTATCTGAGGGGCCTTTTCCCGGGAAAAAATAAGGGTGACTATTATGCAACGCTTTGCATAATAGTCTTGGCTATCGTGCAAAGCCCTGCAAAATAGTCAACCATGAAACGGTACCTTTATGAGCCGATCAAAAGAGATCTGCAAAAGAAAATGGTTATTCTGACCGGGCCGCGGCAGGTTGGAAAAACCTGGCTGGCCAAGGAACTGATGGCGGAATTTCAATCGCCGCAGTACCTGAACTTCGACAGCATCGCCGACGCCAGAATCATCAACAATCAATCATGGCCTCTTAAGAGCGATATCCTGATTCTCGATGATAGACCGCGTTGCGGTGGTGAGCGCCGGCAAATGGCTCGCGCAGTTGTCCGCCTGACACGGGAAACTGGAGCCGGGAAGCTGGGGGCAGATCTTGAAGTATAAGTTTCCCGTATTACAGGAACGCCTGCAAACCATCCATCGGTTTGCAGGCGTTGATTAGAATGACTTGCTTTCAGATCGGCAAAGCAGGCCCAATCCTTAACCTTACTCAATGCCTCGCCGAAGAAGCCTTTTATTCGTAAATCTTTTCTTCCTCCGCGAAGGCTTCGGCGGCGTCGGCTTCGAAGTCGCGCATCTTCGCCTCTTTTCTTGCCTTCATTTGCTCGCGATACCACTCGTGCGCGATAATCATCGACATGACCTCGCTCGTTCCCGTCCAGATGGAGGCCAGGCGGACGTCGCGGTAAATGCGTTCGATGGGGAAAACGTTCGTGTAGCCGATGCCGCCCACTACCTGCATGGCGTTGTGGACGATCTTCTGGCAGGATTCGGTGATGAATTTCTTCGACTCGGAGATCATCCGCCGCACGCGGTCGATGTTCATTCCCGAATCGATGGCCCGGCAGGTCGTGTAGCCCAGGGACCTTGCGGCGTCTAGCAGCATGGCGCCCTCGGCCACCTGGAAGCTCACTCCCTGGAAGGTGTTGATGGGCAGGCCGAACGCCTTGCGGCGCGTGGTATAGTGCGTCGCGATCTCGAGAGCGACGCGGGCCGAGCCGATCGTCATGATGGCCGTTCCCAGCCGTTCGGGAACCATCATGGTATTGAAGACGCTGTAGGCCCCGTTGACGGCGCCCAGAACATTTTCCTTCGGCACCTTGACGTCCTTGAAGACAAGGCGCGCCGTGCCGCCGCCGCGGCAGCCCATGAGATTGTACAGGTACTTCGTATCCACGCCGGTGCTGCGGTCGACAATGAAAGCCGTGATGGACTGCTGGGGCTTTACGCCGGGCTCGAAATTTGTCCGGGCATAGACCAGGAAATAGTCCGCGCCTTCGCCGCCGACGATGAACCGCTTCTGGCCGTTTAGAAGAAAGTAATCCCCGTGATCTTCCGCTTTCGTGGTGGCGCCGAAGAAATCAGAGCCCCCGCGGGGTTCCGTGAGGCACTCGGCGGCAAAGAGATCGCCTTTCAGCAGCGGCCGGACGTACTTCTCCTTCTGCGCATCCGTGCCGTGCTGGATGATCGCGTCGCAGACCAGCTCCGCTCCCACGCCGAAGACGCAGGCAAATTCATAGCCGAGAGTGCCGATCTCTTCCAGGAGGGCCCCTGTGGTCACCCAGTCCATGCCGCGTCCGCCCCATTCCTTGGGGTAGCGGCAGCCGAAGAGATTGCGGCGGCCGGCCTCCCGGAGGAATTCCTTGGGAAACTTGATTTTGTCCGCATCCATGTCGAGGACCATCTCGCGGGGAACCCATTTCACGAAATCGCGCGCCTCGTCGCGCAATTTGATCTGCTCTTTCGTCAGTAAATAATCGAACATAAAACCTCCTTATTTCGCGTATTCTTCGCGCAGCTTGTATTTCATGACCTTGCCGCTGGGGGTGTAGGGCAGGGTTTCCACGAATTTTATCGTTCGCGGAATTTTATATTTCGCCATCTTGTCGCCCAGGAACTCGCGGAGTTTCTCTTCGGTGACGTCCGCCTCCCTGCCTTTTACCACAAAGGCGGCAACAGTTTCACCCCACTCTTTATGGGGAATTCCGATCACCGCGGCGGCCGCGATCCCCGGACAGGCCGCAATCGCGTCTTCCACTTCCTTGGAGTAGACGTTTTCGCCGCCCGTGACAATCATATCCTTGGTGCGGTCCACCATGAATAGGTAACCGTCTTTGTCGAGCCGCGCCACGTCTCCGGTTTTATACCAGCCTCTCTCAAAAACTTCTTTCGTCGCCGCCGGATCGCGGAAATAGCCTTTCATCATGCTGTCGGCCTTGAGCCAGATTTCGCCGACATCGCCGGGCTTGGCCGCCTCTCCGGCGTTCTTCATGACGACGATATCGCAGCCGGGCAGCCCGGACCGGCCGATCGATCCGGCCTTGCCGACCTGGTCCTTGGGCATGAGCGTCGTCCCGGTGGGGCCCGATTCGGTCATCCCATAAACCTGGTAAAAGCGGTCGCTCTTGTATTTGGCCATGATCATCCGCGCCGTCTCCGCGGCGATGGGGCCGCCGCCGTAAATCCAGGCGCGCATTGAGGAGAGATCGAACGTATCGAAATTGGGCAGCATCTGCACGGGCATGATGTAGGAGATGGGGGCGCCGAAATAGACGGTGCATTTCTCCTGAGCGATGGCCTGGAGAAAATGCAGCGGATGATACTCGCGGATCATGACGGTCGTTCCGCCGACGTACTGGATGCCGGTGAACCAGTTGTTGAGCGGCGAGGAATGCCAGATCGGCATCGCCATGAGCAGCCGGTCGTCCTCATCCATCTTGATTGCCAGGGCGCCCGTAATGCCGCTCATGACGACGCCCCGGTGGGTGTGCATGCAGCCTTTCGGCTTTCCCGTCGTGCCCGAGGTGTAGAGAATTTCCGCCAGATCGTCGTCGCCGATTTCGACGGGCGAAAGCGGAGGCGCCGCCGCGAGCAGGTCCTCGAACTGTCCGTAAGTCCCCGCCGGACTGTCCATGGCGAGCTTCTTGACGTCCGAGGAAAGCTTGTCGGCAACGGACAGGAGGGACCCGTCTAAGAGAAGGATCTTTGCTTCACTGTGCGTGAGGATATAGTCCACCTCCGGAGGCATCAGTTTGTGATTGACGGGGACCACGACGCCGCCGGCCATGAGCGCGCCGTAAAAGGCGATGACGAAGCCGGGCGTGTTCTGGCTCATGATGGCAAGGCGGTCGCCTTTCGCCAGCCCCAGACTTTGAAAAAGTCCCGCCGCTTTGGCGGCCGTGTCTCTGATTTCCCGGAAGGAATAGCTCCGCCCGCCGGCGCGGATGCAGTCCTTCTCCGGACTCTTGCGCGTATTGCTTTCCAGGATTGCAACCAGATTCATTTTCGCTCCTCCTTTTCGTCTATTTTTCTACCTCGGCCAAGGCCAGGTCCTGATAGGCGTGGAAAAATTTGTGGCAGAAAATGTCCCAGCGACGGCAGACGTCGATGGTGGCGTCGTCCATTCCAAACAGGTGCGGATGCGCGACGAGACCCTGAATTTCGTCCGCCATTTCCTGAACCTCAGCCGGGTCCAGTCCCTGCAGAATTCCGGCGACGAACTCCTCCGGTTTGTACCAGGAAGCCGCCTGCTGCATGTCGCGGTGAATCTGCGTCAAAAGAACGTTGCGCGGGCCTTCCCACAGTTCGTTGATAGCCGAATCGCGGTACAGGCGGGGCAGGCACGAGAAATCCTCCATCACGCCGTGGCCGCCGAAAAGCGACATGGCTTCGCGGATGACGTCGGTGCAGTCCCAGGAGGCGGCGATCTTCTGCAACATGATCAGCTCCCGGACGTTGAAGCGGTTCCGGCGCGCCGGCAGCGGCTCATCGCCGGCCTGGCTGCCCTTGAGGCCGCCTTCGAGGTTCATGAAGTCGCGGTACAGTTTGAAGGCGCCGGCCGTGGTCCGCCGGGTGGTTTGTCGAATTCGGTTCAGTTGAACAGTGACAAGGGGAAATTGGTCGAGCCTGAGGCCGAAGGCATCCCGGAAAGCGACGTATTTCTCCGCTTCACGCACGGCGCGCGTCATGTACGCGGCGGCGGAAAGCCCCACGGTGAGGCGGGAAAACGTCAGCACAATGCCGACCACATTGGCCACGCCCTTGTCCAGCGGCCCGACGGGATAGGCGACGGCGCCGGTGTAGGTGAGCTCAGCCGTTGTCAGTTCGCTGGTGCCCATCTTCCACTTGATCCGGTCGATCGTGTAGCCGTTGCGGATTTCCTTTTCCCGGTTGCCGGGCAGCCATGACGGCACGACAAAAAGGGCAACCTTTTCCGAACCGGCGGGCTTGGCCGTCACGACGGCGTAATCCGCGTGCGTGGCGGAGCAGAAAAATTTTGTTCCGTAGAGTTTCCAGACGCCGTGATCGTTTACGGCTTCGAGAACATTGGCCGGCACATCCGATCCGCCCTGGATTTCGGACAGGTACTGCGCGCCGATGGCGAAGTCGCCGTCAATTCCTTCCTTGCAGTGCCGGAGGATTTCTTTTGTTTCCGGCGAATCGGCATACTTGTTCAGCAGCTCGACCAGACCTTCCGTGCAGGTGACGGGACAGCCGATGCAGGCCTCGCCGTTCTGGTAAATGAGGTACATCTTGACGAGCTTGACCCAGGGAGACGTTTTCTCCGCAAAGAACGCTTCCGAAAAAATTTCCTTTTCCATGATTTCCGTGTCGTGGGGGCGGACGATCCGGTCGATGCGGTTGTGGTGGCCGTCGTAGTGCACCATGTAGGGGCGCTCCTCCGGGCGGGCGATCCGCTCGGCCATGTCCCGCCAGCGGGATGAGGCTTTGGCGGAAACGGCGCGCGCTGCGGCATCCACCTGCTGCCAGATATCGCCGGTGAAGCGGCGCACGACTTTTTGAATAAAGGGATCGTCGGCATAGTAATCGACGCCCTGGCGCCAGGCCAGGAAATCATTGAAGCTGTATGGGTTGTTTCTATCCGCGAATGACATAAGAACCTCCTCAGGTAAACTGCAAACGCAAATCTTTATCGCAGAGCAGAAGCGATGCGCCGCTGTCCTGCAGAATGTAAACGAGCTCCGGAATCTGGAGACGCCAGTTGAGCATGAGCGTGATGACGCCGATTTTGGCCGCGCCGAACAGAGCTGTCGTCGCGTGCTCGTTGTTCTTGCACAGGACGGCGATGCGCTCGCCTGAGGCCAGGCCGCTTTTTTTCAGATAAGCGCCGAAACGGTTGACCCGTTCGTTGGCTTCGCGGAAAGTAAACCGGTAATCGAGCCCGGAGAAAGCCTCCAGGGCGGGGCTTAGGTAAGCGCGGTTGGCCAACATTTTGCCGATGTTGATTTCCATAAACCTGACCCTCCTGTTTTAGTATTGTATGTTGTGTAACCAGTGGTTACTATACAAACCAGTGGTTACGCAGTCAAGTTTTTTTTCAGTTCCGGGATGATCTGTGGTATAGAAGGCGCCCTATGAAACAAACCAAAACATTTGCCCATGTCAAAAGCGAAGCCAAACTGGCGCGCCAGGCGCTCATCATCGAGGCGGCCGAGCGCGTGTTTGCCGTCAAACCGTTCAACAAGGTCAGCATCCGGGACATCGCCCGCGAGGCGGGCATTTCCCATGCCTCCATTTACCGGTATTTCCCCGATCAGCAATCTCTGTTCGTGGAAGCCTTTCTGCAGGGGGCCGGCGAAATCGGCGACACGCTCGAAAAGTTGATTGAAAGCTCCGACACGCCCGATATTCTGAAAATCAGCAGTGTGTATGTGACGTATCTGATGGACAACGATCAGTATTTCCGCATGATGACGCACTTCATGCTCGACGGCTCGCTTTCGGCGGAAAAAATCGAAAAGCTCAACGCCGCCGAGCGGCGGATCTTCGACCAGTTCGACCGGCTCTTCAAGAAACTGAAAAAGCCCGAGCCGGTGCGTCTTCTGTCCCACGCCTTTTTTGCCGCGTTAAACGGCGTGCTCATCACGTTTCGCAACTATCCGGGACGCACGACCAAGGCGGTTCGCCGGCACATGCTCAACATTGCCGGCGTCATTGCCGAAAGCTTCAGCGCCGATCGGCCGGCGGGAAAATAAGGGAGGGGACGCGGCGGAAAACCGCGACGGCTTGCACACAACGGCGCTCCGCCGTCAGGCCGTCCTGGCGTATTGTTCGATGAAGCGGTCGATCAACGCCCGGGCGATGCTGATTTTGCCGGGGATCGCCGGCAGTTCATCGGGGCCGTACCAGCCGGCCTCCACGATTTCCCTGCCGTCGATTTTCAGCTCTCCGCCCGCGTATTCGGACGTAAAGCCCACCATCAATGAATCGGGAAACGGCCAGGGCTGGCTTTTGAAATAGCGGATGTTTTTGACTTCAAGACCGGTTTCCTCCCGGATCTCGCGCCGCACGCACTCCTCCAGGCATTCGCCCGGTTCGACGAATCCCGCGAGCACGCTGAACATCCGCACCTGAAACCGCGCCGACGTCGCCAGCAGGAGCTTGCCGTCCCGGACGATGGAGACGATTACCGCCGGCGAAAGCCGCGGATAGGCGGCCAGACCGCACGACGGGCAGAGAAAACATCTTTCCTCCGTCTTCAGCGCCGTGCGGTTTCCACAGCGGCCGCAGTACCGGTTGTTTTCCGCCCACAGGAGCAGTTGTCTGGCCCGGCCGTAAATGTGGAACATCTGTTCGTCGAATCTTCCGGCCGACCGGCGCAGGCCGACCCACTCGGTGTGCGGCAGGACAAGGCCCTCCGGCGCATCGTCCGCGAGCGCGTAACAGTCGACGCCATCGAGCCTTCCGATGTGCAGCGCCCGGTCGGTATCGAGTGCCGGAAGATCGCCGCCTTGCATCAGCAGCGGTTTTGTGTTGTTTCCCTCCGTGGCGGCGAGAATCTTTTCCTGACGGAAGATGAACCAGTAGGCCGGTTCTTCCCGGGGAATTTTGTCCTGATAATGAAATGAAAAATCGAAATCCATTGGTCCGAAGCCTTTTTGCTGCAGGTTGTAAGAAAAACCGGCCGAAAAAGCAAAGGGTTTTCTTGTGGCCGCGTTGGAAAATTCGCCTATCGGGCCGGGAAAACGTCAGCCGGCCGGGAAGGTCAGGGTTTCGTTTTCAATCCGGGCCGTACGGTTGACGCCGGGAAGCCTTTCGGCGTCGTGATGGGCGGTCTGGATCACGGTTCGGTTTTCGTCCGCGCACTGCGCCAGAAAAGAATGCAGAAAACGGAAACGCCCCGCGTCCAGGTCCTGAAACGGTTCATCCAGAATGAGGACCGGCGGATTTTTGACCAGCGCCCGGGCGATCATGACCGTTTTTTTCTCACCCGAGGAAAGCCTGCCGAAGGGTGCGTTTTGAAGATCTGTTAATTCCAGCGTTCCGACAAGGGTTTGGTAGCGGGCCGTTTCCGTGTCGGTGATGCGCCGGTTCAGCACCATTGTGTCCGACAATCCCGAAAGGATGATATCCTGCACGCTGGACGATCCTTTGAAGTACAGTTGCATGTCCGAGGAAATGAAGCCGATGCGCGCTTTGATGTCCCAGATGGATTCGCCTGTTCCCCGCTTCCGGTCGAAGAGCCGGAAATCGCAGCGGTAGGCGACGGGATTGTCGGCATTGAGAAGGCTCAGGAGCGTTGACTTGCCCGAGCCGTTGGCGCCGGTGAGCAGCCATTTTTCACCGCGCCGGATGCGCCAGCTCAAATCCCGGACGAGAATCCGTTTGCCGATGGCCAAAACTTCTTTTTCAATGTCAAAGAACACCTCAAAATCAACCGGCGGCGTGACCAGGAAGGCCGGCGGTTCTACCGGCGGGACGTCTGCTTCCGCTTTCCTTTCTTCCGGACCGTTCAGGCGGATGATGCGGTCAAAGGCGACGCCCGCAGGCGGATCGGCAAGAAGCAGGATGACGGTTTTCCGGTACCGGCGGGTGATCCGGCGCAATACGGCGAGAAAAAGAGCGCTGGAGGCTTCATCCAGGCCGCTGAACGGATTGTCCAAAATATACACTCCGGCTTCCCGGAAGAGATTTTTCAGCAACAGCGCTTTGCGGGTTTCACCGCTGGACAGTTCGATGAGTTTTGTTTCCAGGAGGGAGGGCGGCAAGACGGCGGCAAAAAGATCGCGCCGGTAGTCGTCGGCGGCGTCATAGCGCAGGTACTGTCTGACGGTGTCCACGTCGGCGGCGTCGAAGGTGTTGTAGCGCTGCTGATAGTAGAAATCGGCATAGTGGAAAAGGCCGCCGTCGGCCGAGTAAGCCGAATAGGCGATGTCGCGGAGGTCGATTGCGCGGCGGACCGCCCCCTCGATGTCGCGGATGGCGCCGCGGAGAATTTCTGCGAATGTCGTTTTTCCGGAGCGATTGGGGCCGAGGACGGCCACCAGCTCTCCCGCGCGGATTTCGGCGGACACGATCGTATCCAGAATGCGGAGGCGGTCGATGGCAATGACAGTTTCGTTCATGAAAATAAATCCGTGGGCGCGGCGGCCGGCAGTCCGGGTGTTTATTTTTATTCGTTCGCGCGCCCGTTTCTTTAAAATTTCCATATCAGTTCCGCCGCAGCCTGTCCACGCCGCTTTCATTCCATGCATGTAATCAGTATGGTTCCTTTGGCAGTTCCACACAACACAGATGTCATTCCCGACGGGATCCGGAAAGCGTTGAAAGGCGCTGAATTTCCGCCTTCGCGAGAAATGACAAATCTGGCCGTAAAGTAACGCCGGAGGAATATGACGATAAAATCTCTTTGACAGTGAGGATTTGGCGTCCTATACTCGCGCCCAAAAAAAAGAAGAAAAAATATTGCAATCTTTTTGACAGTTGAAATTTTTCCGCGCTTTAAAAAAGAGACAATTTTCTGAAGGAATTCCATGGATAAACCGCTTTTCCCCGCCTCGATACCCGTTACCAATGCTTTCAGCGCCTGCGAACTCGGCTCCGATTTTGACGAGCAGTTCTTTATGCTCAATTTCGGGACGCGGCTGCTTACCGCCTTTACCGACAAGGATATTCTGGTGGATATTGCACTTGAGACCCTGGCGGATTTTTCCCGGGGAGAGAGGCTTGCCGTTCTGAGCCTCGACGACAAGCGGGAGAATCTGGAGGTGGACGGCGTTTTCTCAAACTTGCGGCCCTCCCGTCCCTGTTTGTCTTTTCCGGCTCCAGGCACGTTTTTGGAAAAAGTGATGCTGGAAAAAGCCGTTGTCGTTCATCCGCTTACCGTGGAACAGGGGATTCCGCTGCCGGCGGCAGACGGACCGGCCGGTAAAGAACAATGCCTGTGCCTTCCGCTCGTCGGCACGGCGTTTCGCGTGGTCGGACTGGCCACGGTCGCCGTTCCCGCGAACCATGCCTTTACGTTTTTCGAAGCCCAGCAATTGCGGGTTCTCAGCACGGTGCTCGCCGTTTCCCTGGAAAACGCCAAGCTTTTTTCACGGGTGATTACCGACGGGCTCACCAATCTGTACACGCGCCGCTTCTATGAAATCCGCCTGGAGGAAGAACTCTACAAACTGAAACGCCGGCAGAGCTTCCTGTCGCTCATCATGTTCGATCTGGACGATTTCAAGAAGGTCAACGATTCGTTCGGCCACCTGGTGGGCGATGACGTTTTGCGACAGTTCGGCCTGCTCATGCAGGAGCATACCCGCAAGGGCTCCACGCTTGTCAGCCGTTACGGCGGTGAGGAATTTACCGTCCTCATGCCCGACGCGCGTCTGGAGGAAGCGGTGGCGCTGGCGCGCCGGATCATGACCCTGTGCGCAAATACCGTTTTTGGAGACGAGACCCTGCCCATCCGCATCACGGTCAGCGGCGGCGTGGCCTCCACGGATTCCTCGGAGTCTCTTAGCCCCAAAGCATTTTTTCAAAGGGCCGATATGGCGCTTTACAAGGCCAAAAACGAAGGCCGCAACCGCATCGTTATCTGGAACGAATGACGCCGGATTATTGCCAAATAACGGGGCGGATTGCGCATGGGAAGGTCCGAAGCTTGTTGCCGGCGACCTTGGCGCATTGAACACCATTCACCACACACTGAACAGGGAGCGGAGCCTTTATGAAACCGAAGGGCGTTTTGTCGGAATTAAAAGAAAAAGAAAGACAAGTCCGGCGCGACATCATTATTGCCGCCGCGGAAGAGGAATTTGCCGAAAAGCCTTTCAATGAAGTTTCGATGAGAACCATCGCCAGGCGCGCCGGGATGTCCACCGCCGTTATTTATCAGCATTTTCCGGATCAGCAAACGCTGTTTGTCGATACCTTTATGAAGGGAACGAATCAGATCTTTGAAAATATTTTCAAAACCATCAACGACTCGCCGGACGGCGCGCTGGAAAAGGCGGCGTCGCTTTATATCGAATACTTCACGCAGAACGACCAGTATTTCCGTATGATGATGAATTTCTTTCTCGGCAGCGCGGTCGATCCGGCGCTTTTTGAGAAACTGACGATCATCGAGAAAAACATTCTCGATCATCTGGACGTTATTTTCCGCAAAATGAAGGTAAGAGGAGATGTCCGGATTTACTCCCATGCTCTCTTTGCGGCCATCACCGGCATTGTCGTCACCTTCCGCAACCATCCCACCAAAAGTTCGGCGCAGGTCTTGAAGCACAGACAAAAAGTAGCTCGTACCTTATCGAAATTGTTCAGCAAGAAATAAATCTTCCGTTGATTCCGCGGCGGGAAAGTAAAAATGGCTTGCGATGTAAACAGTGTTTATGTATAATAACGCTGTGCTAAAAATAGAACTACGTTATTTAATTTGGCGATGCAAGAAATAAAACAAATACAGGCAGGAGGTCGTTCGTTCATGAGCATGTCACCGGCTATGAAAATCCATGAGGCCCGCGGTGTTTCCGATATGGAGAAATTCTTTAATCCGTCTTCCGTGGTGATTTTTGGCGCATCAAACGCCAAGTTCAACCTCGGGGCCATGATCTGCAAAGCGTTGAGAGACGCCGTCCAATATCCGGGACAGGTCTATGCGGTAAACAGCGCCGGCGACGATGTCGCCGGCGCAAAAGGCTGCCAGGCTCTGGAGGATATCCGGGAGGATATCGACCTTGCGGTGATCATCACGCCGGCGTCCGTCATCCCGGGCCTGATTCAGAAATGCGGCGCCAGAGGCATCCGCAACGTCATTATTGAAAGCTCGGGATTTTCGGAAAAAGGGGAGGAAGGCAGAAAACTGCAAAATGAGATCGACCGGCTGGCGCGCTTTTATGCGCTGCGCATTATTGGTCCCAATTGCCTGGGGGTGCTGGATATCGAGCGGCGGTTTTGCTGTATGTATGGAGCGGAAGAGATCGTGTCGGTGCTGGTCCGTCATCCCGGCCCCGTTTCCTATATCCTCCAGAGCGGCGGCGTGGCGGAGCTGGTGGGCGAACGGCTGATGGACGATCGTCTGGGCGTCAACAAGATGGTCTGCATCGGCAATAAGTCGGACGTGAATGAAGCCGATTTGATCGATTATTTCGACACGGATCATACGGAGGTCATCTGCGTTTACCTGGAAAACGTCAAGGACGGCCGAAAGCTGATGAGAGCGGTAAAAAAGACAAGAAAGCCCGTGCTGGTTTACAAGTCGGGGAAAAGCGAGGCGGGCCGCGCCGCCGCCTTGTCCCATACCGCGGGGATGGCCCAGAACGACGCTGTCTTTGACGGCGCGTGCCGGCAGGCGGGGATCATTCGGCTGCAGTCGATTGAAGAACTGCATGCGCTGCCGAAAATGTTTACCCGGATGCCGCTTTTGTCGGGGAACCGCATTGCCGTGTTTACAACTTCTGGAGCGTTCGGCAGCGTCGGCGCCGATCTGCTGGCGGGCACCAACCTGGTCATGGCCGAATTTTCCGATGAGACAAAGTCCAGACTGAGCCGGATTCCGGGAGTGTTCAATGCAGCCAATCCGGTGGATATCGGCCCCGCCCCTCCCGAAATTTATCTGGAGATTTACAATATTCTTTTGACATCCGGCGAGGTGGACGGCATGCTGCATCTTGCGGGCATGTGGCGGGATTTTGTTCAAGACGTCATGCAGGCCTTGGTCGGCTTCTGCCGGCGTCAGCGCAAGCCCGCCGCGCTTTATGCGTACAATTCAATGGGGAAACTGCTGGCCGCCCGCCAGGAAAAAGAGCTGCCGGTTTTCTATACCGCCGAAGAGGCCGTAAGAGCGCTGGAGGTTTCCTATCAGCAGTACCTGTATCTGGATAAAAAGGAGGAACCGTTGTGGAAACCATAATTCAAAAAGCGCTCAAGCGCGGCCAGCGCGTGCTTTCTGAGTACGATTCGAAGCGGGTCATTCAATCCGCGGGGCTTGCGGTCAACCGGGAGAAGCTGGCCGGTTCCCGGAAAGAAGCGATATCCATCGCATCGGAAATCGGATATCCGGTGGTTCTGAAAGGCTGCTCGGACAAAGCCGCGCACAAGACGGAAATGGGTCTGGTCAAGCTCAACCTCGGCAACGCTGAAGAAGTGGCGAAAGCCTATGATGAGATCACGGGCAAGGGAGTTGACTTGGACGGTGTTCTGGTCGGCGAGATGATCCGCGGCGACCGGGAATTCGTTCTGGGATTGAGCCGCGATCCGCAGTTCGGCCCCTGTGTGATGTTTGGCGTCGGCGGCATCTTTACGGAAGCCGTCAAGGATGTGACGTTCCGCGTGGCGCCGATCACCGAGCGCGACGCCGGGGAAATGCTTGATGAAATCCGCCTGTCGAAGCTGCTGACGGCCTTTCGCGGGAAGCCGGCCGTAGACCGTCGGGCGCTGGTCCGGGCGCTGGTCGCGATCGGCGATTTGGGATATCGCTCACGCGAAATCGCTGAAATCGACATCAATCCTGTCATTATCTCCGGCGATCAGCCGATTGCGGTTGATGCGCTGGTGGTCCTGCAGCGGACTGAAGAAGGAGAAAGCGGTCGATGAGTCTTAAGCGGAAAATCAATAAACTGGTCAGGAAGCGCTCGTGGCAGGCGATACTTTCTCTGTTGCGAAAACTTGTCCGATGGAGTCCGTATTTCCGCTATCCGGTCATCGGTCCCCGCTTGCGCAAAGTTGTCAACCTGGAACCGGAGGCCAAGACGCAGGGATACACCCTCAATATCAACGCCGACGTCACCGATCTGGCGCAGGGCGTCGTGCTGCCGATCGACATGATGAAAGAGGCGGTGCGGCAGGCCGGTTTCCGGGCGATCATGAATAAGTGCCTGTGCCGTTCCGCTTACGACTGTAAGACTTTCCCGCATGATCACGCCTGCATCTTTATCGGCGAGGGCGCGCGCGGCATTGTGAAAAACGGCGTGGGCCGGGAAGCGACCGTGGAGGAAGCCCTGTCCCACATTGACCGGGGCGCCGAACTGGGCTTGGTCGGACAGGCCTTGTGGATCGAGGTTGAACGGCTGATGATGGGGCTCGCCCGGGAAAACGGCGTGGCGCACTGGCTGGAAATCTGCTTTTGCTGTCCCTGCTGCTGCGGAACCTTCAAGCTCATGAGGGCCTCTAATCTGCAAGACATCCGGGACCGCTTCCATTCCATCGGCTGGAAGGCGGTCCTGACGAAGGACGTCTGCAATCAGTGCGGGCTCTGCGTGAAGCGCTGCCCGATCGGGGCGATATCTTTAAAAGAAAAGCAGATCTGCATCGACGCGGCGCAATGCCTGGGCTGCGGCTTCTGCGCCGCGCTCTGCCCGCAATTGGCCATCAGGCTTCACTTGCAGACGCCGCTTCTGGACAAGGTTCAGGACTACTTTACACGCGGCGGCCTCAGCGTTGATTTATAAAGGCAGGTCTGAAACGAAAACCTGACGAAAGGGAGTCTTCCAATGAACCATGTCCACCATGTGCATCTGTTTGCCTCGGATATTGAAAAAAGCCTGGCTTTTTACAGGGATGTTTTCGGCGGGCAAGTCGTCCTCGATGAAAATATGGCGGGAGCCCGGAACGTCTTTATGCGCGTCGGCACGGGCCGCATTCATTTTTACGATCAGGCTCCCGGGTTTTCAGGACGGGGCAGCATCCATCACCTCGGAATACAGACCGACGACATCGATGGGATTGTCAAAAAACTAAAAGCCACAAAAGTCCCGTTAAAAAAGGACATTACCGATATCGGCGTCTGGAAATACATCATGGTTCCCGCGCCGGACAACGTGCTCATCGAGCTTTTTGCGGTCGATAAAAACGCGATTCCGGAACCTATGCGGGACTATTTCGATTAGCGGCCGCGAAAGAGCGAAGGCGCGGAAATAATTTCTTGACAGCAGGATCGAATTTCATGATTTCTCCCGAGGAGAAGTCATGAAAAATATGAACCGGCATAAGGAGGCCCCATGAGTGAACTGGTAAAAATTTCCATCGAAGACCACATCGCGGATGTCCGCTTCAACCGGCCCGAAAAATTCAACGCGCTGAGCTTTGAGATGATCGACGCCATGGCGGGCGCCATCGACCGGCTGGCCGGGGAGTCCGGCGTCCGGGTGGTTGTCATCTCCGGCGAAGGCAAGAGCTTCTGCGCCGGGCTGGATATCGAGAACTTCGCCGCCCTGCAATCCGGAACAAACAAGTTTCCCGATCTGACCAGGCGCTACCAAAACCGGATTTCCAACATCTACCAGCACATCGGCTATGGGTGGAAAGAGCTGCCCGTGCCGGTGATTGCCGCCATCCACGGCGTCGCCTTCGGCGGCGGTTTTCAGATTGCCATGGGGGCGGACATCCGCTTCAGCACGCCCGACGCGAAATACTCGCTCATGGAAATGCGCTGGGGCTTGATTCCGGACATGAGCGTTTCCCAGACCATCCGCGATTTCATGGCGATTGACGTGGCCAAGGAACTGATTTTTACGGGGAAGGTCATCAAGGGCGAAGAAGCGGCCCGGCTGAATCTCGTGACGCACGTGGTTGAAAACCCCCATGCAGCGGCGCTGGCCCTGGCCCGGGAGATTGCCTCCAAAAATCCCGATGCCGTCCGCGCGGCGAAAAAGCTCATCAATAACGTCTGGCACGGAGATTCCGCCCGGGGCCTGATGATGGAATCCGAGCTGATGATGACGCTCATGGGAAGCCCCAACCAGCTGGAGGCGGTGGCCGCGAACTTCACCAAAGAGCCTCCCAGGTTCAAGGACCCGGCTTGAGCGCGCGGTCGGCCGCTGCTCATTGCCTGAGGGCGGCCTGCACATGCGCTGCGATCTGCATCATCTCGGCATCCTGACGGACGACATTGCCGCGCTCATCGCCCATAGGAATCTGAATCATGGGGATGCCTGCCGTGAGGTCATCGTTCAAGCCGCAGCCAGTTTTCGTCCGCCTTCCTGATGTTGCCGGGGATGTCCGCGCTCCATTTTTCGGCGGCGGACGGGCTGCAGTTGAGATACAGCTTCCCGTCGACGATTTTCCAGACCTCCGGGTCTGTTTCGGCCCGGCGCGCCTCGCTCATCGCCCATGCGCAATAGCCGTCGTACTGCGGGGCGTATCGCCCGGGATCGGCGGCAAAAAGCGTTCTGTTTTCCGGCGTCGCAAAACGCCAGGTCCGGTTGCGCCAGCGGAAAGTCAGATCCGCCCGGCCTTTTTTCGTCCGTCCCTGCGTGAAGTAGGCGACGGCGTCATAGCCGCGGATGGCCAAAGCGTCCGGCGGTTCGACGACCGGCGCCGCCGCGCCGCCCGCGGTCCACGTCCACAGGGCCAGTGAACTGCCAAGCATCAGTCTTTTCCAGAAAGTCATGTCTTTGCGCCTCCATGCGGATCGGGAGCCTCCGGATTTGCGGCGTCCTTGCGGGCTTGTCCGCCGCCGGTCAAAAGCTCTGTTACCGTTTGCCAAGGTGCAGGATGCCCTTGGTGATGTTGCACAGATGGTTGTTGAGTCTGTCGATGTTGGTCAGAATGTCGTTGAAGACGAGGCCGGCGTTGCTGATGCAGACGGAGTTTTCCAGCCGTTTGATGTGGTTGATCTTGTAGACCGCAATCAGTTCGTCGATTTCCTTCTGGATGTCCAGGGTGACGGCCGCGGCCGGCTGATCGTTTTGCTGCATGGCTTTGCGGGTTTCCCCCATGATGCGTTCCGTTTTATCGAAGAGCGCCTGCAGTTCGCGGTCCGCCTCTTCGGAATATTGCAGATCGTTTTCGTAGGCGCGCTGCGACAAGAGAATGATGTCTTCGCAGTAGTCGCCTACTTTTTCCAGGTCGTTCACGCTGTGCAGCAGAGCGGGCACCATCCGGGAATATTTGTGCGGCAGTTCGTTCTGTGTGATTTGCACCAGATATTCCGTGATGGATTTCTGCATTTCATCGACGGATTCCTCGTCCACGGCGATTTCATCGCGCAGCTTGAAACTGAAATCCGCGGTGCACCTTCTCGCTTTGGCGAGCATTTCCGCGCAGGTGTCCAGCATCACGACCATTTCACTGATGACCGCCCGGATGGCCAGGTGGGGTACGCCCAGCAGGTTTTTATCCAGGTATTTGATTTCCTTTTTGGCATAGTCCTGCCCCGGAATGATTTTATTGAGAAACACAACAAAAAACGAGGTCAGCGGCAGAAAAATAATGGTGTTGATTACATTGAAAACCGTGTGCGTGTTGGCGACCTGGCGGGCAATGTCGCCGGAGGTGAGCGGAATGAATTTCAAATACAGGGGGACCATGGCCACGGCGATGAGCGTTCCGAAGATGTTGAAGAACGTATTGCCCCAGGCCAGCCGCTTGCTGGCGAAATTGCCGCCGATGCTGGCCAGGAGGGCCGTGATGCAGGTGCCGATGTTGGTTCCGAACACCAGGTAAATCGATGAGGGCAGGTCAAGCAGCCCGGCCGACGCAAAGGCGATGATCATACCGGTGGTCGTGGAGGAACTCTGAAAAACGACGGTGACTACGAGACCGGTCAGGATACCCAGCGCCGGGTATTTTCCAAAGGAGACGAAGGCGTTGCGGGCGGCCTCGTTTTGCGACAGCGGCGCGACGGACAGGCTCATCATGGCGAGTCCCAGAAAGAGCATGCCGAACCCGAGAACCACGAGCCCCTTGTTTTTTTCCTTTTGCTTTTTCGCGAAGAAAAAATAGACAGTGCCGGCAAAGACGAAAAGCGGCGCGACGGCCGTCAGCTTGAAGGCGATTAACTGGGCCGTGACCGTGGTGCCGATATTGGCGCCGATCATGATGGCGATCGCGGCTGCGAGCGACAAGATCCCCGCATTTAAAAAACCGATCAGAATCACGGATGTGGCGCTGGAACTCTGAATCACGGCGGTGACGCCGAGCCCGACCAGCATCGATTTGACGCGGTTGGAGGTGATCTTTTCCAGAAGCGACTTTAAAATGCCGAGCGACAGCTTTTTGAGCGAGTCGCTCAGCAGGAACATCCCGTAAATAAACAGGCCGAGTCCGCCGATCAGGCCGGCGATAATGGTGAAATATTGCATAACGTCTTTTTCTTAAAAATAATTATTCAGTTTCCCGGCGAAAAAGCAACTTTTTTTTGAAAGCGGAACAGCGCGGATGTTTTTACAAACATGCCCGGCGTGTCCGTTTTCACAATCGCATCAAGAGGTTTGAACGCTGCAGCCGCGTTTGCGGCAGGAAAAGATTTCCGCACACCCATCCGGTCTGCCGGATGTTTCAGGACGGTTCGTCTTTGGATCCAAGACCGAATACCGTCGCGGCGTTTGCGCCCAGAATCCGATCGACTTCTTCCCGGGTGAAGCGGATATCCGGCGGCGCCTTTTCGGGCAGATCGCGGACAAAGCCGATCATGGTTTTGATCGGGTATAAAAGCGACTGCACCGGGCCGTCCGTGCCGAAGAGGATTTTCTCTTCTCCGGCCAGATCGATGACCTCGCGCAGCTGGCGGCAGAAAAGCGGGTAGTTGCGGCAGGCCAGCGTATCCCAGACCGCCAGATCCCCGTAAAGGGGCGTCTGATAAGCGGCCAGCGCCGCCCAGGGACGCCAGTGGATGTAGCCGCCCGAGTGCGCGGCGATGACCCGGATTTCCGGAAAATCGACGGCGATGTCGGACAGCAGGAGCGGATCGGCGAATTTGCTGCGCCCCCGGGGCATGAGCGGCCCCGTGTGGGACAGGAGAATACCGCGGTGGCGGGCCAGAACTTCGAGGACTCTGTAAGAGTCTGCCCCCGCCGGATCGAAGCCGTGATCGGGGTGGTACTTGACGCCGGCCAGGCCGTACTCTTCCATGCAGATCCTGGCCATCTGCGCCGCTTCGGGTCTTCGCGGATCGATGCCGGCCAGGCCGACAAGCCGGCCGGAATGGCGCCGGAGGGCCTCGCCCAGCATCCGGTTCTGCCGGTCGATGACCTCGGGCGTGAAGAATTTGATGGCGATGTCGTCCACGTTGACGGCGACGGTGACGTCTACGCCCGCTTCGTCCATGTTTTCGATGAGACGGTTTGCGAGCGGATCGGCCCAGGTCCGGACGGCCGTTTGCAGCATTGTGTCGTAGTCCGCGTTCATACCCATTTTTCGGGCTTCAGAAAAAAGCATGCCGACCATCTCGGCCGCTCCCTTTTCGCTCATGGCGGTCATGTAGTGGTAATGGGAATCGACGATCATTTTTCCCCTCCCTTTGTTAAATGTCCCAGATGAATATCACGCCGCTGGTCGGAAAAACCCACTCCTCGCCGGGAACCTGCACGGAAATCGACCGGCCCTTCCAGGCGCGGATGGACGCCTGCGGATGCCGCCCGGCAAAAAAGCTCTCTGCCCGGACGTTTTTAAGCGCCGCGTGTTCGTAGTGAAAATTGATTTCCAGACCGCGGGTCGGGTAGAGCAGATAAACGGGGAAAGTGCGGTTGTTTTTGGCTTTCTTGGTGAGGATTTCAATTTCGATTTTCACTTCCCGGTTGATCTTGGCTTTGAGCGCGTCGCTGCCGCACCAGACTTCGTAGCCGCGGTTTGTCTTTTTAGCGTCGATGACCGGAATGTCCTCGCCGTCGATGCGCATTTTTTCCACGGTGAAATCGCGCTCGATCATCACGTCTTCGCCGCCGCCCAGAATCCAGCGGTATTCGCAGTGTTCGTCTTCGATGAGGGCTTCGAGCTGCGCCCGGTCCGAAGCGCAGCCGATCATGAAAATATGGCTGCGGATGGTCTTCTTGTATTCAACGTGCGTCCGCAGCTGAAAATAGGCGTCGGAGCGCCGCCGGTGTTCCGCCGCCTCCGCCAGCTGCGCAATGGTGATGTCGTAGCGGAAGCAGGACCGCAGTTCGAGCTGCCGGTCTTCCTTGCCGAAGAGGGTTTCGATGACTTCGTAATAAATCGCGTCGCCCAGCTCCTCGTCGCGGGTGCGCGTCTGGAGGCAGTGGCGGATGATGCCGTCGATGCGCGCGATGGACTTCTCCTCGCCGGGGACGAAAATCCGGCGCAGCCTGGGCTCCACCGCGTCGGTCCGGCCTTTCTGCAGAAAGACGCGCGGCGCTCTTTTGCCGAGCGCGCAAAGAACTTCATAGCTGATCGTTCGGGCCTTGGCGGCGATTTCGTTGGCGCTGATGTATTCGTCCCCCTGCCGTCCCAGGAGTGCCACTTCGTCGCCCACGGCGCAGTCGGGAATGTGCGTGACGTCGAGCGTGCACAGGTCCATCGAGACGCGCCCGATGACCGGCGCGCGCCGGCCGCGGATGAGCGCTTCGCCCGTGTTGGACAGGACAAACGGATAGCCGTCGCCGTAGCCTACGGGAATGGTCGCGACGCGGGTCGTTCCTTTCGTGACGTAGGACCGGTTGTAACCGATGCCGTACCCGGCCGGAAATTCCTTGATCAGCACGATCGAGGTTTTGAACGACATGACGGGCAGAAGCGCCGCTTTGCCCCGGGTTTCCTCCGACGGATAGATCCCGTAAGTCATGATGCCGGGGCGCGCCATGTCGAGCTTCAGCCCCGGATAATTCAGAATCGCGCCGCTGTTGTCCATGTGCCTGATCGGAATATCGATGCCCTGGTCGTACAGATGGGCCAGGAGCGCGGAAAACAGGCGCCACTGTTCATCGTTGTAAAAGGTCATGAGTTCGCTGGCCGCGAAGTGGCTGAAGATGCCTTCCAGTTTGACGTGGGGCAGCGTCCGGAGATAGCGGATCAGCGCCGGGGCTTCGCTGTGCATCGTGCCGCCGCGGCCCATGCCGGTATCGACTTCCACGTGGACGGCGAGCGTCCGGGAGGCGCGGGCGAGCTGTTCTTCCAGCGCGGCGGCAAATCCCGCGTCGGAAACGGAAGGCGTCAGATGGTATTTGACGAGTTCGGGAATTTCCGACCGGGTGGAGGGGCCCAGAATGACGATGGGCGCTTCGATGCCGCTCACTCTCAGCTGAACGCCTTCGTCGGCGTTGGCGACGCCCAGCATGCGCGCGCCCGCGCGGAGAGCCGCCTGCGAAATTTCAATCGCGCCGTGGCCGTAGGCGTCGGCTTTCACGGTCTGCATGAAGTCCATTCCGTCGCCGAGCAGGCGCCGGATTTCCCGGAGGTTGGCGGTAAAGTTGTCCAGGTCGACCTCGACCCAGCTGCGGTATTTCTGTTCGTTTCTCAAAGCCATATGTTTTTTTAACCTTGTCGCCGCATTATTTTTTCGTCATCACGAAAACTCCGTCCCACGGTTCGGGAGGCGGCTGGTCTTTCAGATTCCGGCAGCGTTCGATGTACATTTTCGACGCCAGATCCTCCGGCCGGAGCTCCAAAACGGTCGCGAACGCGGCGGCGGCATCGTCCCATTTCTTTTCCCGGTACAGCGCCAGGGCGCGGGCAAAGGGATCGGTCCACGCGCTGAAGGACGATTCATCCTTCTTTTCTCCCAGGAGTTCGTAAATCTTGACCGGTTTGAGCTTGCCCTTGACGCGCACCGCGTCGAGCTCGCGGCAGCACATGTCGTCTTTTACCTTGTCGTAGGTGAACTCGCTGATAATGATGCTGGTTCCGTATTCCTTGTTGACGCCCTCCAGGCGCGATCCCAGGTTGACCATGTCGCCCATGACCGTGTAGTCGAAGCGCATTTCCGAGCCCATGTTGCCCACGACCATTTCGCCGGAGTTGACGCCGACGCCGATATCGAAGGCGGGGCGGCCTTCGCCTTGCCATTTTTTCTTGAGGAGGCGCAGTTCCCGCATCATGTCCAACGCCGTCAGGCAGGCCCGCCGGGCGTGGTCCGTCTGGGCCAGCGGCGCGCCGAAGACCGCCATGATGGCGTCTCCCATGTATTTGTCGAGCAGGCCGTCATGGGCGAAGACCCTGTTGGTCATGGCGGTCAGGTATTCGTTAAGCAGCGAAACCAGCTCCTGCGGCGAGAGTTTTTCGGAGATCGTTGTGAATCCCCGGATGTCGGAAAACAGGACGGTGAGGTCCTTCTTGTCGCCGCCGAGCTTCAGTTTGGCCGGATCCTTGAGCATTTCATTGATGACCGACGCGTTGAGATAGTACTGAAACGCGCCGCGGATTTTCTTCTTCTCCCGTTCCTCCTTGAAATAGTGGTAGATCGTGATGCCCAGGTAAATGAGCGCCATGGCGACAAACGGGTAAACCAGGTTGAGCCAGAGGTTGAAGCGGAAGAACACCAGAAAGTTGACCGCCACGAAGGCGGCCACAACCGCAAAAGCGGCGATCATGCCGGATATCGGGCGCAGGCGGGGAATCGCCAGGCCGATAATCAGGCCGAAGACAATGATCGAACAGATGTCGATGAAGCGGGTAGTGGCCGAATGCGTGAGAAAATTTTGACGCAGGATGTTGTCCACGACGGTGGCGTGGATTTCCACGCCGGGATAGGCGGCGGAAAAGGGTGTGACGCGCAGGTCGTAGATGCCGACGGCGGTGGCGCCGACCAGAACGATTTTATCGCGGAAGGTGTCGGGCGGCACGGCGCCTTTCAGAATATCCGCAATCGAATAGTGGGGAAAAGTCCGCGGCGGCCCCAGATAATTGATGAGCAACTGGCCCGATTCGTCCGTTGGGATTTCGATGTCGCCGATATTGACGCTCTTGGCGCCGTAAGGCTCCAGATTGAGCGCCAGGGCCGGAAAATCAAGGTAGGCCTGAACGAGCGAGACGGCCAGCGAGGAGTAGTAATTTTCTCCGAAAGCGATGACGAGCGGCGACCAGCGGTTGGACCCGTCGCTGTCCGGCAGCATGTTGAAGTAGCCGCTGTTTTGCGCGGCTTTGGAAAAAATGTCCAGGTTGGCCTCGGGCGCGAAGGCGCGCGGCAGATAGGCGTCGGTGGGCTCGCCCGTCGCCGCGTTGATCATTGCGTAACGGGAGTCTTCGATGCGCCGGGCCTGATCGGCAAGCGTTTTTTCGCTGATATGCGCCAGGTCGCGCTCCTGTTGCCCGCGGGGAAAATGAAAAAAATACCCCAGGGTGACGTTTTCGGCTTTGCGGATGGCGTCGGCCAGAACGGCGTCCGGGTCGGCGGCGCGCCGGGAGGCAAGCAGATTCAGGATCTTCGGGCCGGCAACGCCCTGTTTCGTGAGCTCGGCGGCGAGCGCATCGATCGTTTTGCGCTCTTTGCCCTCCTCCGGTTCGGAAAAGACAATATCGAAACCGACCGCCCTGGCGCCGCCGGCTTTCAGTCGCTCCACCAGACGGGCGAGAGTGGCGCGGGGCCAGGGCCAGCGCCCCAGTTCGGAAATGCTTTTTTCGTCGATGGCGGCGATGACGGTTTCTCCCCCGGGCGCCAGGTGGCCGCGCGAGGCAATGCGCGCGTCGAGGGCTTTGAGTTCCACCAGCCGCAGAAAACGAAAGTCGATCAGAAACAGGGCGAGCGCAATCAGAATAACAACGACGGCGATCGTCAGCGGCGTGAACTGCAAAAGCTTCTTAAGTTTTTGTTTCATGCGGCGTTTTCCCTCGGTGCGAAAAATCATACCAAAGCGTCGGACAAAGTCAAGTTGTCCTTTGCCGCCTGTCCTTTGCCGCCGCGCGGATACTTCGTCCCCCGGCCTGTATGCGCGGGGCCCGGCGGCGTAAAAAAATGCGCGCGGGATTAATCAATGCTTGAAAGATCGAACTATTTGAACTAATATCGTTTCCGTCAGGGCCTGTATCAAACAACATCAAGATCCATCAATAATGAGGAGGGAGTGCCAATGTCAAACGTAAAACCAGGTGATGTTTTGAGTTGTGAAGTATGCGGACTTTCTGTCATTGTGGATGAAGAATGCGGCTGCGCCATCGCGGAGCTGATCTGCTGCGATGAGCCGATGCAGAACAAGGGCCCCAAACCGGCCAGGAAGGCGGAAGCGGCGCCCAAACCCAGGAAAGCCGCACCGAAAGCCAAGCCGACGGCAAAGAAAAAGGCGGCGCCCAAGAAAGCCGTTAAACCGGCGGCCCCGAAAAAACCTGCCGCAAAAAAACCTGCGGCAAAAAAACCTGCGGCCGGTAAAAAAGCAACCAGGAAGTAACCGGCGCACCTGAATATCGATGTCCCGGCCGGTCTTTCCCGCACAGAAGCCGGAAAGGGTCGGCGTTCGGCGTCCCGACGGCTGAGGCGGAAAAGAATAGCGGGGATTTCGGCGTTTCATTTTTTATGAAAAAAGTTGTTCGACAAAACGATGCGCAGCCTCTCCCGCTCAAAAAAGCAGGCCGCAATTCCGTGTGGTGCGGAAAATTCGGCTATTTCATCGATCTGGAGGCCTGCCGGGCCCGATCCTATTCCAAGGGCGTCTGCCGCCGCTGCTATCCGTCTCTTCTGCAACTTTCGCTTCCATTTGACTGAGTCAGATCGAATCCCCTGAAAAAAAGGGCGGATACGCAATGCGTGCCCGCCCTTTGGTTTGTTGACGCGCTGCCTTACCTGCGCTTGCCCCCGCCCAAAAGCGATCCCAGTATTCCGCGAACGATTTCCCTCCCGACAGACGAGCCGATGGTCCGCGCCACACTTTTGGCCGCAGCGTGCACCAGGCCGTCCGTTTTGCCGCCGCGCGGGCCCGTGCGCCCGAAGAGCAAATCCCCGACGGCGCCGCCCAGCAGGCCGCCTTCTTTCGCGGGTGCGGTCTGGCTTTCGTTTCGCGCCGCAGGCTGGGCTTCCGGCTGGGCGGCCGCAACGGCCTGGCGCAGCTTTTCATAGGCGGATTCGCGGTCCAGAACCTTTTCATAATGGCCGTAAATGGTCGAGGCGCGGATCGCCGACTGCCGTTCGGCATCGGTGAGTACGCCTAGTCGCGAGCCGGGGGCGATCACAAAAGAGCGTTCCACCTGCGCCGGGCGGCCCTTTTCATCCAGGAAGGAAATGAGCGCTTCGCCGACGCCCAGCTCGGTGATGGCCGCGGCCGCGTCAAACGACGGATTGGGACGCATCGTTTCCGCGGCGGTCTTGACCGCCTTCTGGTCGCGCGGCGTGAAGGCGCGCAGGGCGTGCTGGACGCGGTTGCCCAGCTGCGCCAGAACCGTATCGGGAATGTCGAGCGGATTCTGCGTCACGAAATAAACGCCCACGCCCTTGGAACGGATCAGGCGGACGACCTGCTCGATTTTTTCCAAAAGCGCGGCCGGAGCGTCGTTAAACAGCAGGTGCGCCTCGTCGAAGAAAAAAACCAGTTTGGGTTTTTCCACGTCTCCCACTTCGGGCAGCTGTTCGAAAAACTCGGAGAGCATCCACAAAAGAAACGTCGAGTAGAGCTTCGGACTGTTGTAGAGCCTGTCGGCCGCGAGCACGTTGACCACGCCGCGTCCCGCACCGTCGGTCTGCATCAGGTCGGCGATGTCGAGCATCGGCTCGCCGAAAAATTTGTCGCCGCCCTGCTCGTCGAGCGTGAGCAGGCCGCGCTGGATCGCGCCGACGGACGCGGCGGAAATATTGCCGTAGCCGGTGGTAAACTGCCTGGCGTTGTCGCCCACGAACTGAATCATGGCACGCAGGTCTTTAATGTCCAGGAGCAAAAGACCGTTGTCGTCGGCGATTTTAAAAACCAGCGTGAGCACGCCCGACTGGGTTTCGTTGAGATTCAGCAGCCTGGCCAGGAGCAACGGCCCCATATCGGAGACGGTGGCGCGCACCGGGTGCCCCTTTTCGCCGAAGACGTCCCAGAACACGGCCGTGTTGGCGCGCGGTTGAAAATCTTTGATGCCGATGGATTCCAGTCTTTTGAGCATTTTATCGGAGGCGACGCCCGCCGCCCCGATGCCGGAGAGGTCCCCCTTGACGTCGGCCATGAAGCAGGGAACCCCGATGGATGCGAAAGACTCGGCCATCTTTTGCAGTGTAACGGTTTTGCCCGTTCCGGTAGCGCCGGTGATCAATCCATGGCGGTTGGCCATGTTCGGCAACAGGGAGATTTCCCGGCCCTGGGACATTGCGATAATTAACGGTGCGCTCATGAAGACTCCTTTGGGTTAACGTTTCGATCGTGAAGAAAGAGACAGTCCGTTGACCGGACGAAATTTAAAATGAAGGACGGGGAATGTCAACTGAAAACATGTACGGCCGGCCATGCGGAAAGAAGCAACGGAGACCGGCTGTCCGCGGCCGTCTTGCGGCCGGGCGGAGCCCTGAGGCGGCGTCGGGCCGAAAAAAACGCGTTGACGGCGTCAGAAAACAGCCCGGAAGAGCGCAGCGGGTATTGCGTATTTTACCCCGCAAAAAATATTGACTGCCGGCGTCGTTGTGATATACGAAGCCCTAACCCGAAACCAAGAGGCAGAACAAACGTAAGTAATGTCCTGATCGTGGGGATATTATCGAACCGGAGTAGTATTTTCCGGCGCCTCGGGGAATGAAACAGAATGAAGAGAGAGACGTATGACAACACCGATAGAACAAAAAATACGCGACAAGAAAAGAACCGCCCGACAGATTGCCGACATGGTCCGGCCGGGCGACTGGATCAATCACGGGACCGTCGGCGGCGATTCCACCGTCTGCACGGAAGCAGTCGCGCAAAGGCTGGGGCCCGGGCCCGGCGACCTCAGCGACATCGAGTTTTGGCTGGCCGGAAATTTTTACCCCCATCCGGAGCTGCAGCAGATCGATCCGGGCCAGCGCTTCCACTGCGTGCACGAGCATTTCTTCTTCCCCTGGAACCGCAAGGCGAGGGAAGAAAACGGCGCAACCAGCTGGACGCCCTGGGGCTGGGCGGGCGGCGTCTGGGCCCATCACTACCGGTTCGCCCACGGCGACAGACAAAAGCGCGGCATCGACTGGTGGTTCAACGCGGCCACCGCGCCGGACAACCACGGTTACTTCAACATGTCCTACGGGACCAACAGCAGCCAGATCTTCAAGCAGACCGCCAAAAAAATCGTCTTCGAAGTGCGCGCCGACTACCCCTGGGCGGAGGGCGGCCGCTTCAACACGATTAACATCGACGACATCGACTACTGGGTGGAGGTGGACTGCGAAAGATACAAGTGGCCGCAGATGAATGAAAAAGCCATCGCCCCCGACGCCGTGGAGCAGGAAATCGCCCGGCACATCATGACCGTCATGCGCGACCGCGACGTCGTGCAGCTGGGCATCGGCTCGCTGCCGTCGGCCTGCGTGGCCGCCATGGCGGATGCGGGATTCAAGGACCTGGGCATCCACACGGAAATGCTCAACTACGGCCTCATCAAAATGATCGAGTCGGGCCAGGTGACCAACGCCTACAAAAGCCTCGACTGCGGCAAGAGCGTCTGGACGTTCGCCTTTCCGGTGGACGTGATGTGGTACTACGAGACGATTCACCGCAACCAGGCGCTGGCCGTTTACGACATCGACTACACCAACAACCTCGACGTGCTGCGCCGCATAGACAATCTGATCGCCATCAACAACACTGTCGCCGTCGATTTGCTGGGACAGATGGCCTGCTCCTTTTACGACCGGCGGCCGATTTCCGGCACGGGCGGATTTTTCCAGTTCATCATCTTCGCCGCGCAGGCCAGAGGCGGGCGCTCGGTTGCCGCGATGACGTCACGCAGCAAGCACAACACGCCGCGGATCGTTCCGTTTCTGCCGTCCGGCACGGTGGTGGACGTTCCCGCGCAGTTGGCTCAGTATGTCTGCACGGAATACGGCATCGTGAACCTGAGAGGCCTCAACGGCTATGAGCGCGCCGCCGCGCTCATCTCCATCGCCCATCCGGACGACCGCGAATGGCTGACGCGCGAAGCGCGGGAGAACGGTCTGCTGCCGCCGCAGTTTCCGGTCGATTTCCTGCCCGCGGAAGGGGGAACCCGCCGTTATCCGTCCTACGAGGACAGACGCCGCTACAAGATGCCGATGGGCGGCGCCCTGTGGGGATACGACTGGGATCCCATTCAGTCCGGAAAATAAGTCGTTTCCGAATCATCCGGCAACGCCGCCCGGGTTTGCCCCTGGACTTCCGTCCCGGGAAAAGACGACAGCGGCGTTGCCCCGGGCGCTTCGCCCTCCGAAAAATCTTCGTTTGATCTCTTGCAAACCTTTTTCCGAAAGCTTATAAAAGAGCGTCTGAAAAAAAAGAACCGTTAGTGCAAAAACAAGGAGGGGAAAAATGGGCAGCGTTTTCAATTTTTCAGGAAAGACAGCGATCGTGACGGGCGCGGGCCGCGGAATCGGCCGGGCGATTGCCCTGGGGTTTGCCGAGGCGGGCGCCAATGTGGTTTTGTGCAGCCGGACGAAGGCGGAAATCGACGCCGTCGCGGACGAGGTCCGCAAAAAAGGCGGCAAGGCCCTGCCGGTCGTCACAGACCTCACCGTTCACGATCAATTGGAAAATCTCGTCGCGGCCGCCCTGGCGGAATTCGGCCGGATCGACATTCTGGTCAACAACGCCGCCCGCAGTTTCCTGCGCGGCCTTCTGGACCTGCGCGAGGACGGCTGGGACAAGTGCTTCAACACCAACGTCAAGGCCGTCTGGCTGCTGAGCCGCCTGGTCGCGCGCAAGATGATCGAGCAGAAAAGCGGCCGGATCATCAACATCACCACGGTCGGCGCGGACAAGGCCGAAGCCGGCATGGCCGCCTACGGCTGCAGCAAGGCGGCGCTCAAGCACCTGACGCGCTGCATGGCGAAGGAATGGGCGGCCCTCGGCATCAACGTCAACGCCGTCGCGCCCGGCTTTACCCGCACGGATTTCAGCAAACCGATCTGGTCCAATCCCGAAGTCGAAGCGATCATCTGCAAAGTCATTCCCAAGGGAAAAATCGGCGAACCCGAAGACGTGGTCGGGGCGGTGCTTTTCCTGGCCTCCGACGCGGCCGCCTACATCACCGGCGACACGATTTACGTCGACGGCGGCACCATGACGTCGTAATGTCCGGCGGAGAGCGGCCCCGGGCCGCTCTCCGCTTTCTTCTCCGGCAACTCTCCGGATCGTTTCCGATCAAGACCGAGATTATCAAAACAGGGGGACCTCCATGAACCATCAAGGCATTGTCAGTCCGGTCATTGCGGATATCCGGACCGGCATGAAGCGCGGAAAAATCGTTTCCGTGGACGACGCCATCCGCGTGATCCGGGACGGCGATACGGTTGCGCTGGACGGATTTATCGGCAGCCTGGCGCCCAACGAACTGATGCTCGGCCTGGAGCGGCGGTTTCTTGCGACGGGCGAACCGAAAAACCTGACGCTTCTTTTCGCCTCCGGCATCGGCGACGGCCGGGACCAGGGCGTGAACCACCTGGCGCACGAAGGACTGCTCCGGCGCGTCATCGCCGGCCACTGGGGGCTGATCCCGAAGCTGCAAAAGCTGGCGTTTGAGGAAAAGATCGAGGCCTATAATTTTCCGCAGGGCGTCATCGCGCGCCTCTTTAGGGATATTGCGGCCCATGTGCCGCGGACGATCACCCGCGTGGGGCTGGGCACGTTCGCCGATCCGCGGGACCGGGGCGGCCGGATCAACGCCGTCACGACCGAGGACCTGGTGGAGGTGGTTTCATTCGATAACAAAGAGTATCTGGCCTACAAGACGCTGCCCGTCCAGGTGGCGCTCCTGCGCGGCACGACCGCGGACATGGACGGCAACATCACGATGGAAAAAGAGGCTCTGACGCTGGAGGTCCTCTCGGCCGCGATGGCGGCGAAGAATTCCGGCGGCTTCGTCATCGTGCAGGTCGAGCGGATCGCCGAGCGCCGGGCGCTCGACGCCCGCCGCGTGAAGATTCCCGGCATCCTGGTTGACTGCGTCGTGGTCGCGAAACCGGAAAACCACTGGCAGACCTACGGGACGCCTTACAATCCGGCCTACAGCTGCGAATTCAGGGTGCCGGCCACCACCATCGAGCCGCTGGCGCTCGACGAGCGCAAGATCATCGCGCGCCGCGTCGCCTTCGAGCTGCAGCCGAACATGGTGGTGAACCTGGGCATCGGCATGCCGGAAGGCGTGGCCAACGTCGCCAATGAGGAGGGGATCCTCGACTATCTGACGCTGACGGCGGAAGCCGGCACCATCGGCGGCATTCCCGCGGGCGGCATGGATTTCGGCACCGCCTCCAATGTGGATTGCCTCATCGACATGCATTTCCAGTTTGACTACTACGACGGCGGCGGCCTGGACCTGGCCTGCCTGGGCATGGCCCAGATGGATTCCCACGGCAACGTCAACGTCAGCAAGTTCGGCCCCAAGCTTGCGGGCTGCGGGGGCTTTATCGACATCAGCCAGACCGCCAAGAAAGTCGTCTTTGCCGGCACATTCACGGCGGGCGCGAGTGAGCTTGCCGTGGCCGACGGCCGGCTGAAAATCATCCGGGACGGCGCCGCCAGAAAAATGATCCGCGACGTGGAGCAGATCACGTTCAGCGGCCCGACGGCGCGCCGGGGCAGCCAGCAGATTTCCTACGTTACGGAGCGCTGCGTTTTTGCGCTCGCTCCGGACGGTGTGGAGCTTCTGGAAATCGCCCCCGGCGTCGATCTGGAAAGGGACATCCTGGCGCGGATGGACTTTCAGCCGCTGATCCGCAATCTCCGGACGATGGACGAGCGGATTTTCAAGCCGGCGCCGATGGGACTCAAGGAGGACCTGCTCAGCATTCCCATCAACGAGCGCCTCGTTTACGATCCGGCCACCAACATCTTTTTCGTCAACTTCGAAGGACTGGCCGTCAAATCCGCCGCTGAAATCGAGGCCATCCGCTCGCGCGTATCCGAAATCTGCTCGCCGCTGGGCCGCCGCGTCAAGACCATCGTCAATTACGACAACTTTTCGATCGCGCCGGAACTGGAGGATGACTATGTTCGTATGGTGAAGTACGTCGTCTCCAACTACTACAGCGACGTGACCCGCTATACGACCAGCGCCTTTTTGCGCATGAAACTGGGCGACGAATTGAAAAAGCGCCACCTGGCTCCGCATATCTTTCAAACCAAGGAAGAGGCCCGGCAGGCGCTCGAAAAGAAAGGCTAGAAAAGCTCTTCCGGACAAGAGTGTTGAAAATATTTCCCGAAAGGGATAAGAAACCTCCTGCGGTATCCGGAATTCGACAATGCAAGCGGCGCAAAACCGCTGTAAATCACATTTGAAGGAAGACAATTATGCCGATCGAAATCAAGATGGAAGGACAGGTGGCCGTGGTCACGCTGAACGAAGGGGAAAACCGCTTGAATCTGGATTTCCTGAAAAAATTCATTGAGGCGCTCGACGAAGTCGAAAAAAAGACAAACGCCAATGTGCTGGTCGTGCGCGGCGCGGATGCCAAGATCTTCAGCAACGGCATCGATCTGGAGTGGCTGATGCCGATCATGCAGAAAAACGATACCGCCACGGCCAAGAAATTCATCGAAACGATGATGGCGCTCTTCCGGAAGATTGCGCTGTACCCCATGCCGACGATCGTGGCGATGACCGGACACGCTTTTGCCGGGGGCGCGATCCTGTGCTGCTACTTTGATTTCCGCTTCATGCGGTCGGACCGGGGCTTCATGTGCTTTCCGGAAGTCGATCTGGGCATTCCGTTTCTGCCGGGCATGATGACGGCGATGAAAAAAGCCATTCCCCGCTACAAGCTCGATGAGATGGTGCTCACGGGCAAGCGCGTGGCCGCTCCGGAACTGGAGGAGCACCACATCATCACCAAGGCCTGCCATATCGACCAGCTGATGGACGAGGTGATGAAATTCGCAAGTCAGCAAAACAAACGCCGGCCGGTCGTTGAACTCATTAAGGCGGAAATGAACAAGGAAATCGTTTACGCCATCGACAATGAAGATCCGCCGGTTATCGCCTCCGGCCGTTTTTACGTGTAACCGGGCGTGGCCCGGAACCGATTTCTGCGTTTCAGTCACTTCGCTCAAGCCGGACGGTCTTTGGCCCGCGGCCGTCCGGCTGTCCTTTCGTGAAAAAAAGACCGCCGGGGTTCTCCGGTAAAAATCAGCCGCTATTCTTTTTCACGCACGGCGACGGCATTGGCGTGTGCGGCGAGGCCTTCCATTTGCGCGAAATGCCGGGTCGGTCCGGCCAGCCTCGTGAACGCCGCCTCGGAAAAGGAAAGCACGCTCATCCGTTTATAGAAGTCGTATACGCCCAGGGGAGACGAAAACCGCGCTGTGCCTTCGGTCGGCAGGATGTGATTGGCGCCGGCGGTGTAGTCGCCCAGCGCTTCCGGCGTATAGGAGCCCAGAAAGACCGAGCCGGCGTTGCAAATCCGGTCCAGAAGCGCGGCGGGATTTTCCACCATCAGCTCCAGATGTTCGGGCGCGAAGAGGTTGGCGAGCGTCACGGCTTCATCGAGATCCGCCGTGATGATGACCGCGCCGTAGCGCGACAGGGATTTTTCGATGATGCTTTTCTTGGGCAGCGCCTCGATCTGCCGCGCGACTTCTTCGGCCGCGAGCTTTGCCCATTCGGCGTCGGGTGTGAACAGCACGGCCGCCGCCATTTCATCATGTTCGGCCTGGGCCAGCAGGTCTGCTGCCGCGAAGGCGGGCCGGGCCGTCCGGTCCGCGATGATCACCACCTCGCTGGGCCCCGCGATCATGTCGATGGCCACCTGGCCGAAGACGAGTTTCTTGGCCGCCGCCACGAAAGCGTTGCCCGGCCCCACGATCTTGTCCACGCGCGGAACGCTTTTGGTGCCGTAAGCCAGCGCGGCAATGGCCTGCGCGCCGCCGATTTTGAAAATGCGGTCGACGCCCGCGATGTCGGCCGCCGCGGCGATAAGCGGGCTGAGCCGCCCGTCTTTTGCGGGGCTGGCCAAAACGATTTCTCCGACGCCGGCGATGCGCGCCGGAATGGCCGCCATGAGCAGCGTGGACGGATAAAAGGCCTTGCCGCCGGGCGCGTAGATGCCGGCGCGGGCCAGGGGCAAAACGCGCTGGCCGATGGAAACGCCGTCTTCATCGGAAATCGTGTAGCCTGCGGCCGTCTGCCGGCGGTGGTAGGCTTCGATCCGCCGGGCGGCGATTTCCAGGACCTCCCGGTCCGCGGCCGGAAGGGCGGCCGCAGCTTCCTTTCTTTCATCGGCGCCCGTCTCCACGGTTGCCGCGGTGAGCGTCAGACCGTCGAACTTAAGCGTGTAGGAAAAAAGCGCTTCATCGCCCCGCGCGGAAACGTCGGCGAGAATCCGGGCCACGTCCGCGACGAGCTCGGGCGCGAAAGCGCCGCCCCGCCGGCGCAGGGCCTGAAAGAAATCCTGAAATTCGGGCGCGTCGGTTCGCAGAATTTTCATTTTACGCCTTGATCCTCCGGATGTCCGCGCCGAGCGCGGAAAATTTCTTTTCGATGGATTCGTAGCCGCGGTCGATGTGGTAGACCCGCGAGATTTCCGTGGCGCCCTGGGCGACCAGCGCCGCCAGGATGAGCGAGGCGCTGGCCCGCAGGTCCGTAGCCATGGTTTGCGCGCCGTAGAGCGTCGGGACGCCGCGCACCACGGCGCTGCCGCCCTGGATCACGATGTCCGCGCCCATCCGCAGCAGTTCGCTCACGTGCATGAAGCGGTTTTCGAAAACGGTTTCCGTGATGACCGAAAGGCCGCTGCCGATGCACATGTACGCCATGATCTGCGCCTGCAGGTCCGTGGGAAAGCCCGGGTAGGGAAGGGTTTTGACGTCGACGCTGTTGATCTTCCGGCCGGCGGCGACCCGGAGGCCTCCGGCGATGGGCGTGATCGTCATGCCGGTGTCCCGAAGCTTGTTCGTGAGCGCGTCCAGGTGCTGGGGAATGCAGCCCAGCACGTTGATGTCGCCGTGCGTCATGCCGGCGGCGATCATGAAGGTGCCGGCTTCGATGCGGTCGGGGATGACGGCCGCTTCAGTTCCGGAAAGCCCGGGCACGCCGGTGATGGTGATGACGTCCGTTCCCGCGCCGCTGATTTTCGCGCCCATGCCCGTGAGCACGTCCGCCAGGTTGACGATTTCCGGCTCGCGCGCGGCGTTTTGCAGGACGGTGACGCCGTCCGCGAGCGTCGCCGCCATCATGATGTTTTCCGTGCCGGTGACCGTCGGCAGATCGAAATAAATGGTGGCGCCTTTGAGACGGTCCACGCGCGCTTCGATGTAGCCGCCGTGCAGCTCCACGACGGCGCCCATGTCCTGCAGCGCCTTGATGTGGAGGTTGACCGGCCGCGCGCCGATGGCGCAGCCGCCCGGCAGGGACACGCGGGCGCGTCCCATGCGCGCCACCAGCGGCCCCAGCACCAGAATCGACGCCCGCATGGTTTTTACCAGATCGTAAGGCGCTTCGCTGGCCGTAATTTTTCCGGCGCTGACCGTGACGGTGGAGTCGCCTTCGATTTCCACTCCCATGTTGCGCAAGAGCTTGAAAGTGGTCTTGATGTCCACCAGATCCGGAATGTTGGAAAAGGTGCAGGGGCTTTCGGTCAGGAGCGCCGAAATCAACACCGGCAGGGCGGCGTTTTTCGCTCCGCTGATCCGGACGTCTCCGTGCAGGGGCTTGCCGCCGTTAACGACTATTTTATCCACTTATTTTCTCCTTCCTCTGATGACGCGCGAAAGACCCGCGTAATCGGCGCGGATGGTGATGTCTTCGTAAAAGCCCGCCCGCGCCAGAATGTCGCCGACCGGCCGGCTCTGCTGCGCGCCGATTTCCAGCAGGAGCCAGCCCTTTTCCCTGAGGCTTCCTGGTGCCTGATATATCAATTTTTCGTAAAATTCCACCCCTGTTTGGCCGGCCCAGAGCGCCTGCCGGGGTTCATAATTTTTGACGCCGGCCGGAAGCGTTTCATACTCGGCGGCGCCGATGTAGGGCGGATTGGAAACAATGAGATCGAAAAGTCCTTCCACCGGACCGAGCAGGTCGCCCTCAAGAAAAGTGACGCCACCGGCAAGGCCCAGCGCGCGGGCGTTGCGGCGGGCGACGGCGAGCGCGGCTGCCGAAATATCCGTGGCGACGATCTGCGCGCCCGGCAGCTCCGCGGCGAGGGCCAGCGCAATCGCGCCGCTGCCCGTGCCGACATCCAGAATGCGCGGCCCGGTCAGGCCCGCCAGGCGGCAGACGGCCAGCGCCTCCTCCACCAGGACTTCCGTGTCCGGCCGGGGAATGAGGACGTCCGGGCCGACCTCCAGCGTGAGGGTCCAGAAAGCCTTGCGCCCGGTGAGATACGCCACCGGCTCCCCCCGCAGGCGGCGGGCGACGAGACTTTCGTAGGCTGCCTGCTCGGATTCGCTTAAGCGCCTCTCCGGGTTTTTGAGAAAGTCCAGACGGTCGCATTCCAGACAGTGCGCGAGCAGAATCTCCGCGTCAAGACCGGCGGAGGGGCTGCCCGCGTCTTCCAGGCGCCGCGTGGCCTCGGCCAGGACGCCGCGCGCGGTCGCGGAGCTGCGGCTTTCTTTCATTCCACCTCCACTTCCACCTGCGTCGCGCCGCCGCGATAGGAATAATGGACGGCCCAGTCCAACTCCCGCAGGACATGCTTGATGCCGCTGTTGGCGGAGTCGATGACGGACACAAACCGCGTAAATCCGTGCCTGCGGCCGACGGCGAAAATTTTCTGCAGGAGGACTTTTCCCAGGCCCAGGCGCTGCCAGTCGTCGCGCACCACGATGGCGAAGTCCGTGACCTTTTCCCGCGCGTCGTATCCGTAGCGGGCCACGGCGACCAAGGCGTCGCGGCCCTCCTCCCGGATGACGGCGACCAGCGCGAAATTGCTGGTGTAGTTGATGTGCGTGAGCTGGTAGAGGAATTCTTCCGGCAGCGAGTTCACGGGCCGCAAAAACCGCAGATAGATGGAGTCGGCGGAGAGTTTGTTGAGCAAATCCAGAATCAGGGCTTCGTCCGTCTGGACGATCGGACGGAGAAAAACCTCCTTCCCGTTTTTAAGCGTCAGGCGCTGTTCATACTGAACGGGATAGACTGAATCGATCGGGCAAAACATGGAAACCTCTTCAACAAAATCTTTCGGCCGCGCGCCGGCTGAAACCGGGCGCAAAGGGCAGAGCCATTCTCCGTCCTCTTTCTCCGGCCTATATACCATCTTGGAAAAATATCCAACCCGCGATTGCTTCAGATCGGCCGGCCGTAAAATAAAGCCCGCAATTTCAGGCCTTGCGCGCTGAAGACTCCTTGCGGAATCAGAGGCTCCAGGCTCCAGCCGCTTGCGCCCGGTATTGATGTTTAGACGCAAATGTGCCATGGTGCACTCCCGAAATCAGCGGGGTCGGCGCAGGCGACGCAAAACGCGGATCGCATTGCTCGACTTCGGATGCTGCAAAAAAGGAGCACTCATGGATTCCCTATCGTTTTTTACGTCTTTGTTTGAACCCCGGGCCATTGCGTTTATCGGCGCGTCCACCTCGCCCGCCAAGTGGGGCTTCAATATTCTCCATCACCTGTTTCGGGGCGGCTACGACGGTCCCGTCTATCCCATAAACGCTCAGGGCGGCGACTGGTTCGGCCGGCCGATGTATCGCCGCCTGGCCGATGTGCCGGGGAGCGCCGATCTGGCCGTGATTGTCGTGCCGAAGGAAAAAGTGGCGGACGCGCTTCGCGACTGCGGCGCGGCGGGGATTGCCGCCGCCGTGGTGATTACCGCCGGTTTCGGCGAAACGGGCGCGGCCGGCCGGGCGATGGAGGAAGAAGTCCTTAGCGTGGCTCGCGCCTGCGGCATCCGCATCGTGGGGCCCAATACCATGGGCATTTACAGCGCCTATCCCCGCCGTGTGCGCGCGGTCATGGCCGTCTCGCAGTATCAGCCTGGGGCCGTCGCCCTGATTTCGCAAAGCGGCAATCTGGGAACCTCCATTGCCGACCGCTTCATCCGGCGCGGGATCGGCATGAGCCGCCTGGTCAGCTCCGGCAACGAGGCGGAACTGACCGTGGAGGATTATCTGGACTACCTGGAGACGGACGAAAAAACCAAAGTCATCTGCCTCTACGTCGAGGGTGTGCGCCAGGGCGGCCGGTTTATTGAAACCGTCCGCCGCGTTTCCGCCGTCAAGCCGGTGATTCTGCTCAAGGGCGGCATCGGGACCGTCGGCGCCGATGCGGCCCGGTCGCATACAGGCGCGCTGGCCGGCAGCTTTGCGGTGTTTCGCGCGGTCTGCCGTCAGGCGAACGTCATTATCGCGGACACGATCGACGAGATGGTCGATATCGCGGGGCTTCTGCTTTCCCAGCCCGAGATCCGGGGCCGGCGCATCGGTATCGTCACGCAGGGCGGAGGCCTGGGAGTCCTTTCCGCCGATCTGTGCGAGGCTGTCGGCCTGGAGATTCCGCCGCTTTCCGACCGGGTGGTCGAAATGCTTGACGCCTATCTGCCGCCCTTCTGGAGCCGGCGCAATCCGGTGGATCTGGTGGCGCCCGGCCGGGTGTCGATGATCACCGACTCCACGGCGGCGCTCCTCGCGCATGAGGACCTGGACGCGGTGCTCCTTCTGGGCCTGGGCTATCTGACCTGCCGCGCCACGCACTGGCTGGATTCGCCCGTGCTGCCGCGCGAGGTCATGGCGGAGCCGGCGCAGAAAATGATCGACGGAGAAAAGGAACTCGTGGAGCTGATCGTGCGGCAGATCCGGCAATTCAACAAGCCGATCATTCCGGTCATCGACATCATCGGCTTCGACGAGCCGGGCGAGCGCAATATCGTCCGCAAGCTCGATGCCGGAGGCGTCATGGCTTATTCTTCGCCGGAGCGGGCCATCCGCGCGCTGGCCAAGGCCCAGACGTATTACAGCAGGCGGCGAAATCGGGCCGGCAAAACCATAGACGAAAATTCGCGACGCGCGGAAGAAGCGCCGGGAGTGCTGTGCGCCAGTTGACCGTGAAAAATATTCTCTTGACGCCTGCGGCTTCCGCTTTGGAATAAAAAAGCCCGCCTTCGGCGGGCCTTAAGAATTCCATCGGTTTTATTCGTACTTGTCAATCCGGGACGTGTCCGAATCCCGGCAGCTTTTCCATGCGGCTCATGACGTAGGAAAAGCCCTGCGCCTGCGGGCTGCGATTGCCTTCAATCGTGTACAGCATGCCGTCTTTTAAGGAGTGCACCAGACCGACGTGGCCCTGCCAGCCCGCCAGGCAGACCCGCCACCACACGACGATGTCGCCCGGTTGCGGAGGATAGCCCTCGGCCGGCTCATGAGCCCAGTTCCTGTCTTTGAACTGCCGCAGGAGCGCCCACGCCCCGGGGCAGTAGGCAAAAGGCATTTTGTTTTCATCCCCGCCGCAGGCCTCGCGGTAGCACCAGCTCACAAAGGAGGCGCACCAGGAGTTGCCTTCGTCCAGGCCCGCCGGCGCGAGATATTTTTTCACCCACGGACCGCGGTTGTTGCCGCCGATTTCCCGCGCCCCGGCCTTCATTTCGGCGATAGCCGCGCTTAGCGCCCTGCGCCCGGTTTTGCCGCCGCCTTCCTTTTTTGCCGGCATTTTTGCATAGTCTACCGCCGCGGGCGTTTCAATGGCCGGCTTGCGATGCGTGAGGCTCCACCAGGAAAGCGGCCCGACCTTGCCGTCCACAACGAGCGGCTGGCCGTGCTGGTCGAGGTTTTGCGACTGGAACGCGCGCACCGCGCGCTGCGTTTGCGCCCCGAAATGGTCGTCCACGTCCACCGGATATCCCCTGTCGTTTAACAGCGTCTGCAGCGTTTTCACGCCGGCGCCGCGGTCGCCTTTTTGCAAAAGGGAAGGCATGACAACCTCCTTGTCCGGAACAAAGTTATTTTTTTCCGCCGGTCCCGGAGGCCGCCGGTTTGTTTTTGGCCGCGCGCGTTGCGGATCTTCCGGGTGTGGATCCGGCCGCGGCCGGAATCACGTCAAACCAGCTTTCAAAAACGCTGCCCGGGTCGTCTGTTCCGATCGGGAAGACGAGATCCTTCCAGATGCCGGATGATGACGTTTCCCCGCGCCGCGCCGGAGGCGACGCGTCAACGCCCCGCTCCCAGAGGGCCAGTATCCTGGTTTTGGTCCACGGTTCCATGGTCTTTTTATTTTGTTCGGTATGGTTAAAATTGCAGGGGATGGGGCTTGCGTCAGGGGGCCGGTGTCTCGTAAGTATCCAGAGTGCAATTGGTATAGCCGACGCGCATCCATGACCTTATGACCGCCCAGCGGTAAACGTCCATAAACTTTTTTAACTGGGGATAGTATCTGACCGTGCAGCCGTTTTCGTACAATCTTTCACAACAGTTTGGATCGGAGTAACTGGTCCCGCAGGATGGCGTCCCCCAGAGCTCGCAGCATTTTTGCGTGGGCTCCCGGACGTTCTGATGCGTGACGGTGTTTTGAATAAAATATTCGTCCATGATGTCCTCGAATTCGGGAAAGGTATCCCGCGGGTCCACCGGCGTCCACGTCAGGCGCAGATGGGTATTGAACTCCTCATCCCCCAGAATATAGACCCGGTTGTACTGACCCGACGGCAGCGCATCGATTTTGTAGGTATGGTTGCTTTCAGATGCGACGATTTTTTCCTCGGGCGTTGTGACGGATGAAATTTTGACGTAAACATTGCGAAACAAATGCGGATAAACGTCGTAATCGGCCACGCCGTCGCCGTTGGCGTCCGCTTTGGCGACCGCTTCGGGACTGCCCGAAACAAGCCACTCGCCGTAGCAGCAGGTCTTGGGGGAGTTGATGTAATCGAAGGGCGTCGGTTCGCTGATGTCCTTGAAGCCCACGGCAATGGCATTGGTTTCGGCTCCCATCCGGCCTTTGTAAACGACCTGCAGATAAACATCCGTCGCCCACACCGGTATTTTACCGGCCGACAAATCAAAGGTCAGAACAACCGGCGTGCGGGGAATGCTCCGGATGCCGTTTTTTTCCGGCACAACCTTGTAAAAGAAATTTTCCGAAGCAGGAACGGGCTGGTTTTGAAAAGGATCTTCCAGGGCGAGCTTATATTTCACGATCAGGTAAATCTCGCCGTCCGGCATTTCTTCGGCGGCCGCGCTGGTGTTTTTAACGGCCAGGACGATTTGATCGAAACCGTCATCGGTCTTTGCCAACGCATATGCGCCTTCGTTTTCCGGCAGGGAGATTTCCAGCGCGCCGCGGAAAAAATAATTCAGTACCTGTGCGGAATAGCCGATGGCGCGGGGGAGGAGCAAAACGGCGTAGTTTTTATGCACCAGGTCATCATCGACTGTCAGCGCTAAAGCCTTGTAGTCCGCGGTCAGCTTGTTGAAGAACAATCCCGCCCTGGCAAAAAAATCCATTGTCTGGCCTTCGCCGATCTTCTTTAGGTATAGGATAACGTTTCCGTCAATCGTTTGCGGATTTTCCGCTACAGATATGGCTGGCTTATACGAGGGATAATCATAGTATTTGAAGACCGTATCGGCGCTTAAGAAATTTGCATTGGTGTATTCTGCAAGTCCGATGCCGCCGGACGAGACGGTGATGTCCGGATTATTGCCGTTATATTGATCCGTATCAAAAAGCTGCGGTATTAAAAAAGACGCTGCCTGGTGAGGAAGATAATTGTAAGCAGGATAGCTCGTGCTGAAAGGGGTTTGATTGGTTATATGCTTTTCCGCCCATTTTTCAAAAGGATCGCCTTTGCCGATTATGCCGGCGCTGGGATGCATATCATTTCGCGCATGTGCCGGTATGGACATGTCCTGCACCAGGTGCATGACCTGCCCGAGGCCCTGAAACGTCAGGGCGAAATATTCCTCCCGGACGGAATCATTTATGGATGTCAACGCTTTGTAATAGTACGCCCGGACGTCGTTCCAGGAAGAAATGGGGGTCAAGTTTTGTTCGCCTACGGGCAGTGTTGCCCACACCAGCGCGGATTGCCCGATGAGCAGCCCCTTGTTTGTAACAGGGTCGAGAAAATGGTTCACACTTCGCCCGCCGGAATCTTCATATTCTCCGCCGTCACCGATCCAATCAAAAATCATTTTATTATTAACGAATTCTTCTAATCCTTTTTGCATCCCTAGTTGTTGTTGAAGATATTCATGTAGAGAAGCAGCAACTAAACTAGAGCCTTTATCAGCAATATATTTATTTATGGCTTTATGCGTAACTTGATTTAATGCTTTGCATGGCAAAGACGTAAATAATATTACTGGTAAAATAATAATGAGTAGTACAAATATTTTTTTAGCATTTGTAATCATTTCTTTTTGCCTCCCTGTATTATTCCGCGATTTACCAAATCTTCCTCTATGGCCTTATAATAAAGTGGTAACTGATTTGGACCGTAGTCATCTGATATATATCCGGGTGACATTGCCTTCTCGGGTGACAATTTTTTCAACTCCACAATCCCCACAATGCCTTTCCATTTGACATAGCTGCTGTTGTCGAATGAGCCGGCTTCAATCTCGATCTCTTTGGCGATCTCGCCTGCTGAAAAATATTTTTCCGTCAGAAGAGGTGAAATGTAAGTCGGTCCGTATCCGGCCTGATAACCGGGCTTGAAAAATATAAAGCGCGCTCCCACGTCCTCATTGAGATACATGAGTTCACTGTATGAGGGAAAGAAGAACTCTCCATTTTTATCTGTCAGGGTTTCTTTTGCCTTTGTTACGAAAGAACTTGGTCCGCCGGGATTGAGGCTGAAAGTCGATCGTTTATAGTAAAGAACGACTACGACCGCCCCTGCGATGGGGCTCTTTGTTTCAGAATCGATCACTCTGCCGTGAAACTCCGGCTTGCTGTAAAGGAATGCGGCTTGAGACGTCTGCGCTGTTGAAATCATCAGGAGGACGGAGAAGGTAATGACGAAATAGAATTTATGCATGACGAACCTTTGAAGAGAAATAAATCATCGCCATTACTAAGGTAAGAAACAGATGAAAATAGTTTTTTAACCAAGTCATCATTTGTATTCTCCCTTCAATCCCAGATTGTTAATTTCGCTGTTAATAAATTTTATAAGTATTGGTAATTCCTTGGATGTATAATTGGCCGGTGGCGAGGGCATAGTGCGCAATTTTTCTTCTCTTGTTCTTGCTTTTTTCAGCTCCACAATGCCCAGGGGGCCTTTCCATTTGACATAGCTGCTGTTGTTGAATGAACCGGCTTCAATCTCGACCTCTTTGGCGATCTCGCCTGCCGAAAAATATTTTTCCGTCAGAAGTGGCGCAATATAAGACGGTCCGTATCCGGCTTGGTAACCGGGCTTGAAAAATATAAAGCGTGCTCCCACGTCTTCGTTCAGCCACATGAGTTCGCTGTACGAGTGGAAGAAGAACTCTCCATTTTTATCCGTCAGGGTTTCTTTTGCCTTTGTTACGAAAGAGCTCGGTCCGCCGGGATTGAGGCTGAAAGTCGATCGTTTATAGTAAAGAATAACCACGACTGCCCCTGCGATGGGCTCCTTTGTTTCGGAATCGATCACTCTGCCGCAAAATTCCGGTTTGCTGTAAAGGAACGCGGCTTGTGACGTCTGCGCCGCTGCAATTACCAGAAGCACTGAGAAAGCAATGAAGAAGTATAATTTGTGCATGACGAACCTTCTGAACGATGGTTTACATGACGACAAAAACATTTATGCCACCCAACATTCCAGGATGTTTTTTAAATAAACATTAAAACCGATTCTTGAGCAATGTGACTATTCAGTAAGCGGTGAGTCTCCGGAGCTGAAGTTGTTGCCGCTGAAAAGAAATAAATCAGTGTCATTATTAAGGTGAGAAATAGATGAAAAAAAGTTTTTTAACCAGGTCATCATTTGTATTCCCCCTTCAATCCCAGATTTTCAATTTCGTCGTTAACAATTTTTATAAGTATCGGCAGATCCCTAGATGTATAATTTGCTGGTGGCGAGGGCATCGTGCGTAATTTTTCTTCCCTTGTTCTTGCTTTATTCAGTTCCACAATTCCCAGCGATCCTTTGAAGGATAGCTTTCTGTCCCAGCGATCGACATAGGTGATCATTCCTTCCGTCCCGACTTTGTCCCTGGCGATCGTGAAATATGTTTCTTCCGGAATGGAGATGCCGTCTATTCGTGTGACCGACATGTAATCAGGCTTGAAGATAGTAAAGGAAACCTCGGACACCCGCGACAAAGGTCCGATCAGCGTAAGATAGGAAGGAAAGTGAAAATCACCGTTTTTGTCCGTCAGCGTTTCCTTGGCATCCATGGTAGGGGTATTGCCGCCGCCAGGCCCGCCGAATTCCCACTTTTTGTAAAGAACAACCACGACCGCCCCTGCGATGGGCTCCTTTGTTTCGGAATCAATCACTCTGCCGTGAAACTCCGGCTTGCTGTAGATCATCCAGGCATTTGCCGGCACAGAGATAAGGAAGACAAAAGCTAAGGCAATTGCTGTAATCAGCTTATTCATTTTGTTTACACTCCGATGATCCGCGAGAAGCAATACTTAAAATTGAATTGTTGTTTCTGCACCATCTTCAAAACCAAGTTGCTTGATTAAGTATTAATGTACAAACGTATTTATGGCAGCACATTTTCCGTTTAACGCTCTATGCGTCACTCCCTCAAAAGCAATAGATTGCATTGTAAAAAGAAGCCATGCTGAGGATGATAGGATCAATATGTGAAGAGGTAAATGTTGAAAATATTTTTTCATTCTACCACTCCTTTCAATCCGCGATTAATCCTATCTTCATTTATTGCTCGATATAAAAGAGGCAACTGTCTTGCACTGTAATTAGCAGGTATGCCAGCGGGCGGCATTGCCTGATCAGGCGATACCTTTTCCAGCAACATAATTCCCATCGGGCCTTTCCATTTGACGTAGCTGCTGTTGTCGAATGAACCGGCTTCAATCTCGACCTCTTTGCCGATCTCGCCTGCTGAAAAATATTTTTCTGTCAGAAGAGGCGCAATGTAAGTCGGTCCGTATCCGGCCTGGTAACCGGGCTTGAAAAATATAAAGCGTGCTCCAACGTTCTCGTTCAGCCACATGAGTTCACTGTATGAGTGGAAGAAGAACTCTCCTTGATTATCCGTCAGGGTTTCTTTTGCCTTTGTTACGAAAGAACTTGGCCCACCCGGATTGAGGCTGAAAGTCGATCGTTTATAGTAAAGAACGACCACTACCGCCCCTGCGATGGGCTCCTTTGTTTCGGAATCGATCACTCTGCCGTGAAACTCCGGCTTGCTGTAAAGGAATGCGGCTTGAGACTTCTGCGCCACTGAAATCATCAGGACGGCGGAGAAAGCAATGACGAAGTAAAATTTGTACATGACCAACCCTCTGAACGGTGGCATGGGTAATGGTAAAGAGAACTAATCATATCATGCTCGTGGATTCAAACTGCTATTGAGATCGGGAAACATGCAACAACGCAATAACGCCAATCAGCTGGTTTTTGAGAAGGTTACATGATACTTACTTTTGGGCTTATCTCACCTCCAATCCCCGCTCTTTACGATCTATGGTAATTGCTCTGAAAATTAGGGGTAATTCTTTTGATGTGTATCCAGTCGGGGTATCTGGAACCCCCAATCTTCTTTCATTATACGTTTTTACTTTTTTCAATTCCACAATGCCCAGTGGACCTTTCCATTTGACATAGCTGCTGTTGTTGAATGAACCGGCTTCAATCTCGACCTCTTTGCCGATCTCGCCTGCTGAAAAATATTTTTCTGTCAGAAGAGGCGCAATGTAAGTCGGTCCGTATCCGGCCTGGTAACCGGGTTTGAAAAATATAAAACGCGCTCCAACGTCCTCGTTCAGCCACATGAGTTCACTGTACGAGTGGAAGAAGAACTCTCCTTGTTTATCCGTCAGGGTTTCATTTGCCTTTGTTACAAAAGAGCTCGGTCCGCCGGGATTGAGGCTGAAAGTCGATCGTTTATAGTAAAGAACAACCACGACCGCCCCTGCGATGGGTTCCTTTGTTTCGGAATCGATCACTCTGCCGTGAAACTCCGGCTTACTGTAAATCAGCCAGGCATTTGACGGCGCGGCGAATACGTTCATCAGGATGACGGCTGTCATCCAGCGCAACAGGCGGCTTTTCATCTTTTGTGCGCTTTAAAATTCTTTGATGAGCCAGAGTCCTTTGTCGTCTTTTATGAAAGAGAGCCGATAGGCGTAGGTTGCGCCGTTCTCGGCGGCATGCAGTTCATAATAGGCTCTTTCTCCCGTAATGGATTGCAGGACAAGGCCCGTGTTTGCCGCCATGATAGCCGGCAACGTGTCTTTCAGTAAATTGAAAATGATCTGGTAGCGCTCTCGGCTCCGTTCATCCATCATGGCGAGCGCGGCTGCAATATCCTTGTCTTTCAGGGCGTCGGAAAGCGCCGTCCATTTCGTCCGCAGCAGAGCATCCACCTGTTCCAGGGGCAGCACGCTGATGCTGACGGTATCCTCACAGGCAGCGCCGTCCGGTCCGGCGGCGCGGGCGGTGAAGGAATAGACGCCTTCGGAAAGGAGCCTGTATCTGTATTCTTCGGGAGCGCCGCCGGGCAGCTGCTCCGCCGCGCCGGGCCCGGTGACGGTCAGCGCCGGGTTGCTGACGCTGAAGGTGCCGCCGAGTCTTAAATTCACCTCCAGCGGCGCCGTGCCGGATTCGGGATAAGCGCTGAGTTTGATGTAATGATCGGGAACGACGGCGTTCACCGTGACGGATTTTGTCGCGGTTGTTCCGTTGACGTCCGTTGCCGTGACGGTGATGACGTTGGTCCCCGAGGTCAGGGGCACGTTGTTGACGGCAAACTGATTGCCGGTCAACGCGGCGGCAATGCCGTTGACCGTTATTCCCGTCTCCGCGCCGGAGGCATTGGCGACAACGCCGGCGACGACAACGCTGCGGGCCGTGGCCGTCGCTCCGTCGGCGGGCGCGGTAATCGAGAGGTCGATCCGGCCGCCGGTCTTGAAGGTGTTGTCCCCCGACGCGACGGTTGAGCCGTTGGGGGACGTTGCCACAACGCGGTAATGATAAACGGTGACCGGCGATAAACCGGCGAGCGTGAGGCTGTGGGCCGTTTGCTCGACGGCGCCGGTCGCCTGGCTGCCGTAGGCGGAGGTTGTTCCGTATTGGACCGCGCCCTGCGTCGGCTGGTCTGTTGTCCAGGTGATTCTGGCGGACTCCGCCGTCAGGTCGGAAACCGTGATGGAGTCGATCTGCGGCTCGACCGGGGACAAAAGAGTACTGACGGCGGCGGTTTCCCCCGCCGCCACCGATCCGGCAAAGGCGCCGGGCAAATACCAGGGTTTATTGACGGAACCGGTGAAGGCGCCGGGCGCGACTTCCGCCGTAAACGTTCCGGCAGCCGATGTGGAGAGGGTTTGTGTATTCCCCGCGGCGTCGGTGACGGTGACGACGGCCGCCGGCAGAGGCCGGCCGGTCGCGCTGTCGGTCACGGTTCCGTTTATTTTCCCCGTGGCGGGAAGGACGATATCCACCGTCACGTCGTGGGAGGCTGTCCGCCCATAGGCGTCGGTGGCAATGGCGATGATTGTGTTTTTCCCCGCGTTCAGGGTCAGGGTTGCGGAAAAGGCGTTGCCGCTCACGGAGGCAGGCCGCCCGTTGACGGTCACCTCGGAGCTGTCTTCTACGGTTCCGGTAACGGCCACATCGGCGGAAAAAACCTGCGCGTTGTCCGCCGGAGAGGTGATTTTAACCTTCGGCAGCGTGGAAGAGAGGGGCAGCGGAATGATCGTCAGCCCGTCTTGTTCGTCATCGGCCACCACCGCGATGTTTTTGAGGCTGTTGACGGCGACGCTTTTGGGTCGGCGGGGTAAAAAATAACTCTGAATTATTTTTTGTTTGCTGCCGTCCCAGAGCAGGAGCCTTCTGTCGCGGTCGCACAGAATCACCGCCCGGTTGTCGACGGTGTTGAAGGCCACGTCCCGGGGGAAGCGCAGAACGGAAATCGGCAGGCTGCGCCTGTGCAGCAAATCAATTTGCGTTACCGAAGCGTCCCGGGCGTTCGCGATGAGCAGGGTTTGGGTCTGCGGATTCACATCGACGGCCCGCGGCCTCTCCCGCAGGTTCAGGACCTCGCTCACGCGGTAGTGGTTAAGGTCGATGATGAAAAGCTTCCGGCGCTCCGGATTCAGCAGAAAGGCGGTATTACTCTCCGGGTCGAGGGCGATATCGCCGGCGTGCCGGCCGACGGGCGTCCGGGCGATAATTTTCCTGCGCGTCAGATCGAGAAAGAACAGGTGAACCTCGCCGGGGCTGGTGACCGCGGCGATGTGCGTCCGGGAATTGACGGCGACGCTGCCGGTGCTCTCGCCGACATGGATATCCGCGGCAATCCGGCTGCGGGTAAGGTCGATGAGCGTCACCGATTTCTCTTTTTCATACGTGATCACCGCGAGGTTCAGTTCCGCATCGATCGCCACGCTCCGGGGAGAACGGCCGACCGGCAGTTCCCGGATCACGCGCCCGGCGGTCAAATCGACGAGCGAGACGGAATCCGCGCGACGGTGGGTGACCACGGCCAGGTTTGCCGCCGGAGAAATTGCCACCATCCGCGGTTCCTCATCGAGTAGAATCTCTGTCCGTTCATCGACGGAGAAAATCCGCCCCGGAAAGAGCACAATCCCCGAAATAACCAGAACGATCAGGAATAAAATTTTCCAAAGCCTTCCATGTCTGACTGAAGAAAGGAACATGATTCATCCTCCAAAGACAGAAACAATGGTTTTGCAAGATGCCTTCGGCTGCTGCCACTACTTTTGATGAAATGGATTTCCCGGATAAGCGAAGCGGCCCGTCCCGCGCGCTGCCGCGGGGAGGCGCCGACGCCGTCAGGCGCGGCGTTTTAAAGCCCGGCAAGGTACTGTTTTGATATTTCGATTCGAGCCTGGTAAGTGAGGGCGTTAAGGAGAATCAGCACACGGTCGCGGGCCTTGACTTCCCGAAAGACGCCCGTGAAGCCGGCAAGCGGCCCCGCCTGAATCCGCACCGGCTGGCCGGTTTTGAATGCGGCGGCTTCCAGGCGGACGTAACCGTCCTGCAGACGGGATTTGATTTGAGCGATGATCTCTTCGTCCACGACGCAGGGGCGGCCCGCCGGATCAGAGAGAATCTTTCTTACGCCCCGGGTGTAGGTGATGAGATGGCCATAACGGGAGGGAAGAAAACGGGAAAAAAGATAACAGGGAAAGAGGTGTTCGGTTTTTTCCCGCACCTGGCCGCGGTGCAGGGCTCTGCGCCTGAGTTTCGGCTGAAAGATCTCAATGTCGGGCAAGTCCAGAAGCCGCCGGCCGACCGTTTCTTCCATGCCAGGCTTGGTGTAAATGCAGTACCAGTTTTCCATGCTTTTTTTACAGGCTACCGCCATCGGCTGTCGTCAGGAAAGCCCTGGTTAAAAAAACATTCTTGATCAACCACAGAACGCACATTCCCTGAAGATGTACTCCGTAGTCGTATAGTTTGAAAATAAGTTTATGAGGTCGGATTCGTTACGATGTGGCTACCATAGCGCGTAAATTTTCATATTGCAATATTTTTTCGCGAGGGCGGTCCGTCGGATGATGTTTTTCACCTGAAGGCCCTGAGGTAAGTGTTCTTAAATTATAATTGGAAGATCAATAATTTAGAATGACGGCCCTGCGGTCCGCAGGCTGCCGCCAAGGCGCAGTCGTCCGTGAAAAAAATTTTTGCTGAACATGATCAAGTGGAGCGCCGTTCGCCGAAGATGGCCCGGCCGACGCGGATGATGGTGGCGCCTTCCTCGATGGCGACTTCAAAGTCGTCGGTCATCCCCATGGAAAGCTCGGCCATTGCGACGCCCGGAAGAGCGGCGGCGGCAAGTTCATCGCGCAGACGGCGCAGCGCGACAAAATACGGGCGGGAATTCTCGGGATCGTCGGAGTAGGGCGGCATGGTCATCAATCCCCGGACGCTCAGATTCGGCAGCGCGGCGACCTGCCGGGCCAGCTCCAAAACATCCGCGGGCCGCGCGCCGTTTTTGGAGGCTTCGCCGCTCACGTTGATTTCGATGAGCACATTCAGAACGCGGCCGTGCTGACCGGCCCGCCGGCTCAGTTCCTGCGCCAACTCCAGGCGGTCGACGGAGTGGATCCAGTCAAAGAGGGTGACGACGTACTTGACCTTGTTGGTTTGCAGATGGCCGATCATGTGCCACTGGACCGCCTGCCCGACGGCGGGAATTTTTTCCCGGGCTTCCTGAACGTAGTTTTCGCCCAGAAGCCCGATGCCCGCGTCAATGGCCTGCCGGAGGCGCTCGGGCTCCACGGTTTTGGAAACCGCCATCAGCCGGATGCCTGCGGGGTCGCGCCCGGCGCGCGCCGCGGCCGCGGCCATGCGGTTGCGGATCGTCCGGATGTTGTCGGCAATTTGCGTTGTCATCGCCTGTTTCCCCCAAAATGAACGGCGTCGAGTTTTTTCAATTCTTCCAGCACTTCGCAAACCGGCAGGCCGATCACGTTGGTGTAGGAGCCGCGGATGCTTTTGATGAATGAAGCGCCCATTCCCTGCGCCGCATAGCCGCCGGCCTTGTCGTAGGGTTCGGCGGAGGCGATGTACCAGCGCATTTCATCGGGGCTGATGACCTTGAAGCGCACGGCCGAACGGACCACTCTCGTTGTCGCTACGTTGCGGCTTTCCTGCGCGAGCGCAAATCCGGTGAAAACCGTGTGTGTGCGGCCGCTCAGCCTCTGGAGCATCTCCCGGGCCTGCTTCCTGTTTTTGGGCTTGCCCAGAATCAGCCCGTCCAGCGCGACGATCGTATCGGCGCCCAGCACGATGGCCTGCGGATGTTTGACCGCCATGGCGGCCGCCTTCTCTCGGGCCAGCCGTCTCACGTGCGCGGCGGGCGTTTCGCCTTCCTGCCAGGTTTCGTCGATATGCGCGGGAAGAATGGTGAAGCTGAGCCCCAGCGAGCGCAGGAGTTCCTCGCGCCGGGGCGAGGCGGAGGCCAGAACGAAGGGATATGATAACGAGACGGACATGGGCTGTTTCCCGATTTTTGCGCAATGTATTCCAGATAAAAGGTCCCCTGTCAATTATAAATTGGCGTTGCAACTTGCCGCGACTTGGCGTAGTTATCCGGTACGCCGGAAACGGCGAAGCGCGCCTCGTGAAAGGGGGAGGGATGAAAAAAGTGATGAGAAAAATTTGGACACTGGTTTTGATCGTGACGCTTGTGGCCGCGTGGGCGGGCGTTGCCGGCGCGGCGGAAAGGATCGTGCAGCTGACCGTTCCGGGGTGTTTTTCCTGAGGGGCGAGCAAAAGGATAGGGGCTATCCTTACCAAAATGGACGGCGTCTCGAAGCATCAGACCCGGCAGCCGAACATTCTCATCGTCGCTTTTGACGACGAAAAGACGAGTATGAGCGCAATCCGGCAGGCCCTCAAGGAAGGCACGTTTTTCGTGCAGGGGAAACCGGTTTATCTGAAGGCCTTCCCGTCCGGCTCTCAGAGCAACTGAGTTTTTCCCCGGGCTTCCAGGATATCGACAATTTTTTTCACGTCCTGGGATTTTCCTCTCCGGCAGACCAGGAGCGCGTCTTTGGTTTCGACGACAATGATGTCCTGGACGCCGACGAGCGCCACCAGTTTTTTCGGGCTGTGCACCAGCGAATTTTGAACCTCTTCAAAAAGGGCGAACGACCCGCCGGTGGCGGCGTTTCCCTTTTCATCCTTGGCGCTGATTTCCCACAGGGTATCCCAGCTTCCGACATCGCTCCAGCCGAAGTCGGCCGGAATCATAAACACGTCTTTTGCTTTTTCCATGACGCCGTAGTCAATGGAGACGGAAGCCAGGCGCCGGTAAACGGCGGCCAGCGTTTTTGCCTCGGACGCCTTGCCCATCGCGGCTTCGATAGTCGTCAGGCCGGCGTGCAGGTCCGGCAGGAATTGCCGGATTTCGGCAAGGATGGTTGACGCCTTCCAGATGAACATGCCGCTGTTCCAGTAGAAATTGCCGCTTTTCAAAAAAGCCTCGGCCTGCTTTCGATCCGGTTTTTCCCGAAAAGCCTTTACGCGCAAAAGCTTTTTTCCGGAAACCTGTCCCGCGGATGCGCCGCCTTCCATGTAGCCGAAGCCGGTATGCGGGCTGGTGGGCTTGAGGCCGACCGTGACGAGGGCGCTCTTCTTTTCGGCGGCGGAGGCAGCCGCGGCGATGACGCTCCGGTATTCGGCGGGATCCGCAATGCCGTGGTCTGACGGCAGGACCACCATGACATCATCTTTGGCTTTCTTCCGGATGTGGACGGCGGCCAGGCCGATGCAGGCGGCCGTGTTGCGGCCCACCGGTTCGATGAGGATGTTCTCGGCGGGAATTTCCGGCAGCTGTTTTTTGAGTTCTCCCGCGTGCCGGCGGCCCGTGACGATCAGAATATTTTTCGGCCGGATGAGCGGGCGAATCCGGTCCACGGTTTCCTGGATGATGGTTCTGTCGCTCAGAATGTCGAGCAGGTGTTTCGGCTTTTTCTCGCGGCTGCGCGGCCAGAAGCGCGTTCCCCGCCCTCCGGCCATGATCACGGCGTGCATGCGTTGCCTCCTTGTGTATTTTTTCAGAATGGGGAATGCGCCTGATTGCCGATGCCCCGCCTGTCGGCCTTTACATAGTACAATCCGGCTTGCTATTTCAAGTCTGAAAAGCTACATAGCGGACATGACAAAAATCGACTATCCGCAAATAACGTTGAAAAGGGGCAGGGAGACGGCGCTTTTGCGCGGGCATCCGTGGGTTTTTTCCGGCGCGGTCGCCTCTGTTCAGGGGAAACCCGCCGACGGCGATGTGGTGCTGGCCGCCGATGCGCAGGGCCGGGCGCTGGCGCTGGGATTTTATAACCGCAAGACCGACATTTGCTTTCGTCTTTTGACGCGGGACTGCGGCGCGGCCATCGATGCGGCTTTCTGGCGCGGCCGCGTCGAGCGCGCGCTGGACCTGCGGCGGGCCGTCCTTTCTCCCGCGACGAACGCCTATCGCGTGATCAACGCAGAGGGCGACGGCTGTCCGGGCCTGATTGCCGATGTCTATGCCGATGTGCTGGCAATCTCTCTGACCACCGCCGGCATGGAAAAGCACAGACAGCTTGTTCTGGACGCTTTTGTGGCCTGTCTTCAGCCGGCGCGGATTTATGAACACAGCGCCGGTCGGTCCCGGAGCCTGGAGGGGCTTTCAGACCGCCGGGGATTTCTGTGCGGCGAGGATGCTGCGTCCGTGGTCCGGGTCAAAGAAAACCATTATTCCTTCGACGTGGATTTTGTAGGCGGCCAGAAAACGGGCTTTTTCCTGGATCAGCGCGTCAATCGCGAGAGGCTGGGCGCGCTGGCCCGCGGCCGAACCGTTCTGAACTGCTTTTGCTACACGGGAGCTTTCTCCGTGTATGCCGCGGCGGGCGGGGCGAAAAAAGTCGTTTCCCTGGATATCTCGCGGCCCGCATGCGCTGCGGCTGCCGAGCACCTGCGGATAAACGGCTTTGCGGCGGATCGTCACCCCGTGATCGAGGCGGACGTGTTTGATTACCTGCGGGATCTTCGGGAAGACTTTGACCTGATCATTCTCGATCCGCCCGCGTTTGCCAAAACCAGGCGCGACGTGCCCAAGGCTTCCCGCGGATACAAGGAGATCAACATGCAGGCCATCCGGCATTTGTCTCCGGGCGGCCTTCTGGCAACGTTTTCCTGCTCCAATTTTATGGAAGAGGATCTGTTCGGCAAGATTGTCCAGGGGGCGGCGCGCGACGCGCAGGCGGACCTGCAGGCGCTGGCCCGGCTCGAAGCGGGCCCCGATCATCCGCTTTTGCTGGGGCATCCGGAAGGCCGGTATTTGAAAGGGCTGCTCGCGCGGAAAACGGTCGTGTAAGGCCGCGTCAGCAGGTTTTTCCGGCAGTCCATTTCATAAAAGGAGATGAAATGGCCCGGCTTGTTCCATCCTTCCGTATCCCGTCCGTCGGCCCGGGGATCACTGTTGTTTGCCGGACAGACCTTCCGGGTGGCGTCCGTTCTGCGGTGTGAAGTCTGCGGACCCCGTCAGCGCTGGACGATATTGGCGGCAATCCGGTCCTGAATCAGGCGGGAGGCCATCTGGTTGCCGACCACGCCGGAAAGGACGGAAACGGAGGTCAGGTTTTTGTCCTCATACCGGACCAGGATCGTCACTTTTTCGTCGGCGATAATGCTCTTAATCGATCCGCCGGCGATTTTGCGTTCTTTCTTTACGTCCCAGCCTTTCAGCTCCGCCACGGCTTTTTCGCAGGCCTTCCAGACGGGTTCGATGTCCGCTCGGTACTGCGTGGTCAGGTAGCCGTCCTGGTAGATGAATTTCCCGGATTCGATACCCATGACCTTGCCGTTCATGACCATCGCGGCATTACAGCCGAAAAGGCAGGCCACGGCGGCAATCAGTAAAAGTATTCTTATTTTCATTTGTTCACCTCCCGGCCGTGTTGGCCGTTATATAAGACAAGGTTTTCGTTGTGTCAATCTTTACGCCGTAAAGCGGAAGTAGAGCGCAGAGCCTGTCGCCCAGACAAGCGCGGCTGCCGTCAAAAGCAGGCAGGCATAGGCCAGAAGCTTGCTCCAGGCGCTTTCCGGCTTCTGATCGTTGTAGCCCATGAGAAAGGCCAGAAGCAGTCCCGACAGCAGCCCCCCGCCGTGGGCCCAGTTGTTGATGCCGCTGAAGAGAAAACCGAAGATGATGAGACCGACCACCCAGCCCAGCGCCTGCTTGAAGATGGCTTCTCCATAAGATCCGCCGCGGCTTTTTCCATAGTAAATGATGGCGCCGATGAGACCGCAGATGGAGGCGGAGGCGCCGATCGTGAAATGCACGCCCGCCAGGACGGAGACGGCGAAACCGGCGACGCCGGTCAGAATGTAGAGATTCACGAAACGGTGCAGGCCGAACTCGCGCAGGACAAAAGGCGCCAACTGATAAAACGCCATCATGTTGAACACGATATGGAGAATGCCGCCGTGCAGAAACGAGGCGGTGAGGAGCGTCCAGAAGCGGTGGTAGCTGAAAACCGGGATGGTGCCGGTTGCGCCGAGCAGAAAGAGGCTCTGATCGGAAGGAGACAAAAAGCTAAGCAGGCTGCCTCCCCGGAAGATGCCGTGCGGGAAGAGGAGCAGTCCCAGCGCGAAAAAAGCGACATTGGCATAGAGAATGGTTTTCACCGGTCCGACAGCGAAAAAAACATTGCGCAGTTTCCCCGCCGTTTCATGGAGGCCGGGCCGGACCAGTCCGCAGTAAGGGCAGGCCGGTTCATCCTGGGAGATCAACTTGCGGCAGTTGGGGCACAAAATGGAGTTTCTTTCGGAAGCCATGCATTTTTCCTTAGTGTAATTTTCGGCGTTCAATAACAACTATGGCGGGTCTTGTAAAGGAAAATGCGCCCTTCCTTGACGGGGGCGCCCGAATGTAGGATAGTGCCGGATAAGAGGAAACCGATGCCGGGCGCAAATCGTTCTATAGTGAAAATAGAATCCGTGGCTTTCGGCGGCGAGGGCGTTGGGCGCATCGACGGCCTGGCCGTTTTTGTGCCCTTCACCGCGCCGGCGGATCTGGCAGAAATTGAAATTATCGACCGCAGGAAAAAGTTTGCCCGCGGCCGCCTGCTCGAGATCCTCGAGCCTTCTTTACTGCGGACCCGCCCGCTTTGCCGCTATTACGGACGGTGCGGCGGCTGCTGTTACCAGCACATCGACTATGACGGCCAGCTGGCCGCGAAGAAAAAACAGGTCGCGGACGCCTTTTCCCGGATCGGGGGAATTTCCGACCCGCCGCTCCGCAACGTGATCGGCTCCCCCGAACGCTACAGCTACCGCGGCAAAGCCCTGCTCCACGCCCAAAAGACCGCCGGCGGCTTTCATCTGGGATTCATGGACATCACCGGCGGAAGACTGGTCGATATCGAACGCTGTGAAATCGTGCATGAAACGATTAACGATCAGATCCGCAGGCAGCGGTCCGCGCCGCTTGCTGTAAGGGCTCAAGGCGACGTTGTTTTCTGGTCGGACGATTCCGGCGGCCCGGCCGATGCGGTGGTCCGGACCGTCGGGGGCAAGGACTTTCTGGTTCCCCGCACAGGCTTTTTTCAGGCCAATTTGTCTCTTGTGGGCCGGATGGTGGACGAAGTCTGCGCGCTTCTGGCAGGCAAGAAGGCGGACACGCTGGTCGATGCCTGCTGCGGCTCGGGACTTTTCTCCATTTTTCTGGCGCCTTATGCCGAACGCATCATCGGCGTCGAAATTAACGAAAAATCTGTCAAGTTTGCGCGCCGAAATGCCGAAAAACATGGAATAGGCCATGCGGAGTTCGTCCGGGGCGATGTTGAAGAGGTTCTGGGAGGAATGGCCAAAAGGAAAGAAACGGTGGATGTTCTTTTGCTGGATCCGCCCCGGGTGGGAGTGAGCGGAAAGGTTCTTGCGGCGGCGGCTGATTTGAAAACAGCCGATATTATTTATGTATCCTGTAATCCGGCCACGCAGGCGCGTGATGTTCAACGGCTTGCGGCTTGCGGCTATCGCTTGGAAAGTCTCTGCCTTTTGGATATGTTTCCCCAAACGGAGCATATCGAAACCATCGCTTTTTTGCGGCGGGGATAAGCTTTGGTCCAGGAGAATCGGGGCAGTTTCCCGAAAAGAAAGCATAATTTTATTGACATGGATGCAATATCGGGATAGGCGAAAAACAGGTTTCATGTACAAACACCTTCTTCACTCTCCGCGATCACGGACAGATACGCCGGAAAAAACGGGCTTTGTTTTGACGTTTGGATATCCTTTCTTACGATGTGTTCATGCCCTGGCAGGTTTTGTGCCGTTTAGGAGCAAGCGGCGGCAGACGATTTGGCTTTGGCGGTGATTCAGGCGAACAGATAGCCTGAAGAGACGGTGTGAGACAAATGAGAGAAAATAAACCGGAGAAGGATCTTTCCGCAAGCTTTCCGACGGACCCGCCCTTGGGCGATGTCCAGGATATGGACGGCCTGGAGGAAGATCTGCCCATGGGGGATGAAACGATCCTCCTGGTGGACGACGAACAGATCATCATCGACGTGGCCCGGGATATGCTGGAGATTCTCGGTTATTCAGTGATCGTGGCGCAGCGGGGACAGGAGGCCATCGACATTTATGCCGACAGGAAAGATGAAATCGATCTGGTGATCCAGGACATGGTCATGCCCGGCATGGACGGCGCCGACGTGTTTTTGGCCCTGCAGTCCCTCAATCCGGCCGTCAAGGTGATTCTGGCCAGCGGCTACGTCATGAACGAAAAAATCGCAGCCCTCATCCGGAGGGGATGCCGGGCGTTTATGCCCAAGCCTTTCCGCCTGGAAGATCTCTCCGTAAAAGTCCGGGAAGTTCTGGATGCTCCATAATGCCATAATGCGGTTTCGGGAAAATAATGATGGCTTTCCAATGAAAATATTGCTATTTTCACCGGCCAGAAAATTTATTTTTTTAACATGACTGGGGAGGATAAAATGGCATCAAAAACCAAGGACGTGAGGATCGAACAGCGCCGGATGTTGGAAAAGAAACTGGAGCTTCGTCTGGCCAAACTGGCCCAACAGGGAGTTTCCGGCGACAAGACAAGCAGCGATCCTCTGGTGAAAAATCTGAAATCGAAAATTCGGGAAACCAACCTGCGCATTTCCGCCATCGATAAGAACGAGGCGAAGATCCAGGAGATGAAACTGGCCAGGGAAAAGAAACTGGCAGATGCGGCTGCGGCGAAGGAAGCTCCGGCAGCATCGGAAAAAGAAGCCAAACCAAAGAAGAAGACGGCGCCGGGAAAGGAAGCCAAAAAGGAAGGAGACGCGGCCAAGAAGCCCAAAAAGAAGAAAGAAGAAGCCCCGGCCGCCTAGCAAATCCGCCATAAAAAAGGCAAACCGCAGAAACCGGTTTGCCTTTTTATATTTTGGCGTCCCCATGGGGAGTCGAACCCCAGTTACAGGCGTGAAAGGCCCGTGTCCTAGGCCTCTAGACGATGGGGACGTCGTTGGCCCGAGGAAAGTAAGTTGCGCCTTATATATTTTTCAATCCGGAATGTCAAGTTCCACCGCAATAATTTTTTAAAAACATGATTTCCAAACAAGAAGTCATCCGGATCCTTGAGGATATCGCCGTCTGGCTGGAGCTGACGGGTGAAAATCCTTTTAAATCGAAAGCGTATTCCAACGCCGCCCGATCGCTCGAAAAAACGGACGCGGATCTGACGCGCCTGGTGCAGACCGGGGAAATTTACAAGATCGACGGCATCGGAGAGGCGATCGGCAAAAAGCTGACCGAGCTTGTCGGGACGGGCAGGCTGGAGTATTACGAGAAGCTCAAGGCGTCCATTCCCCCGGGTCACCTGGATCTGCTGAAAATCGGCGGTCTCGGCCCCAGAAAAATTTCCGCTTTGTATCGGACGCTGGGAATTACGACGGTCGGCGAACTGGAATATGCCTGTCTCGAAAACCGTCTGCTGGATCTAAAGGGCTTCGGCCGGAAGACGCAGGACAATCTTCTTATCGGCATCGCCCGGTTCAGAAAGTATGCACAGCGGCATCTCTTGGATGAAGTCGCCGGGCAGGCGGAGGAGCTGCTCGGTTTTTTGCTGGCTCTTCCGGAAGCGGCCGCGGCAAGACTTGCCGGATCGCTGCGCCGCGGCTATGAGACCATCAAGGATATCGATCTTCTCGCCGCCTCCATGCAGCCGCAAAAGATGGGCTGCGCCTTTGCCGGCTGCGGCCGGACCGCGGCCGTTGTCGCTCAGGGCGACACGAAAGTCAGCATCACCCTGGACTCCGGCGTGAACGCCGATTTGCGCATCGTCGCGCCCGATCAGTTTCCTTATGCGCTGCATCATTTCACCGGCAGCCGGGAGCACAATACGGCCCTTCGCGGCCGGGCGAAAGAGCGGGGGCTCCGGATGAACGAGTACGGCCTTTTCCGCGGAGACGAAAACATCGTCTGCCGAAGCGAAGCGGACATCTTTTCCGCTTTGGGGCTCGCGTATATCGAGCCGGAACTGCGCGAGAACAGGGGGGAGATCGAAGCGGCGGAAAAAGGAGCGCTGCCCCGGCTCGTCGAAGAAAACGACATCCGGGGAATCTTCCATGTGCACACGAATTACAGCGACGGAACGGCCGGCCTGGAGGAAATCGCTCTGGCCGCCAGGCAACGGGGCTGGCAGTATATCGGCGTCAGCGACCACAGCCTGTCGGCGTTTTACGCCCATGGACTGAGTGTTGAGGCGGTGGAGCGGCAGCATGCCGAAATCGACGGGCTCAATGCGAAGCTCGCGCCGTTTCACATCTTTAAGGGTATCGAATCGGACATCGGTCCCGACGGCGGACTGGACTATGACGAAGACGTCCTGGCCCGGTTTGATTTCGTCATTGCGGCGGTGCATTCCGGCTTCGGCATGCCCGAAGCGCAGATGACCGACCGCATCGTCAAAGCCCTGGCCAATCCTTTTACGGTCATGCTGGCGCATCCGACGGGGAGGCTGCTTTTGTCCCGCGAGCCTTACGCGGTCGATATGCGCAAGGTTATTGAGACGGCCGCCGAGTGCGGCAAGGTTCTCGAACTCAACGCCAATCCCCACCGTCTGGACCTCGACTGGCGCCAGTGCATTCTTGCGGTGCAAAGAGGCGTGAAGATCGCCGTCAATCCGGACGCGCACGCGGCGGAGGGACTCGAGCACTTCCGTCTCGGCGTGAAGATCGCCCGCAAGGGCTGGGTGACGAAAGACGATTGCCTCAATTGTCTGGATCTGGAGGCGATGAAGAGGTATCTGGGCGTCGGACGCTCAAAAAAATGAGAGGTGAAAGATGAAGACAGCCGATTTTCGCAAAAGAGAAAATGACGTAAACGAACTCTTTATCAACCGCTGGTCGCCGCGCGCCATGTCCGGCGAGGAAATCGACCCCGCGACGCTCAAGACGCTGTTCGAAGCGGCGCGCTGGGCGCCTTCCTCCAACAACAACCAGCCCTGGCGGTTCATCTACGCCCGCCGGAACACGCCCGCCTGGGACCTTTTTTCCGGCCTGCTTAATGAAGGCAACAGGGGCTGGGCAAAAAACGCCGCCGTGCTCGTCGTGGTCGTTTCCAAAACCACGTTCGATTCGGGAAAGCCCGCCCGCACGCATTCGTATGACACGGGCGCCGCGTGGGTCAGCCTGGCCCTGCAGGGATCGCTTCTCGACCTCGTCGTGCACGGCATGCAGGGATTCGACTACGAGCGGGCCAAAAGCGAACTCGGCGTGCCGGACGATCATGCCGTGGAGGCCATGATCGCCATCGGCCGGCACGGCAAAAAGGAGGATCTGCCCGCCTATCAGCAGGAGCGCGAATTTCCTTCTCCGCGCAAGGGGCTCGATGAAATTGCGCTCGAGGGAAAATTCAGCTCCGGCGAGCCTTCGCCGCTGTGAAGCCGTCATACATGAGGCCCGCCGGATTGAGATTTAGCAAAGGACACCCGGCAGCGCCGGGAAGCAAGCGGGACTGGGCGAAAATCCGGTCGGATCTTGGCGTCCGGTGGAATATGCTTTGACTTTTTGCAGGCCATTTAGTACTTTCAATCAACATGGATCTGCATGACGAAGACAGCCTCAAAATGGCTTTCATTCAATGGCGTCGGTTGCGGCAAGGGAGCAACTCATGGACGATCAAGCCGGTAATCATCGGAAACTTCTCAAAGAGAACGATTTGCTGAAAAGGAAAATTTCGGAGCTGGAAGAGCTGGCCGCCCAGCACCGGCGCGTGGAAAGTGAAATCCGCAAAAGAGACGCGCGGTATCAGCAACTGGTCGACCATGCGCCCGACGGCATTTTCACGATCGACGGGGAGGGCCGGTTTCTTTTCGTCAATACGGCGTTTTGCCGGATGCTGGGCGCCACGCGGGATGAGTGCCTTCGTCTTAACATTCTCGACACCTACCCGAACAATGCGACGCCCGACGGCCTCAAGCGCCTGACCGACCTGCAATGCGGCGAGGCTCTCCGCTTCGAGCGTCCGCTCAGGCGGCAGGACGGCAGCATCATTATCGTCTCGGCCAATGCCTGGAAAAATCCGGACGGCAACCTTCAGGCCATCGTGCGCGACATCACCGAACGCAAGCGCATGGAGGAGGCGCTCTGCCGCAGCGAGGAAAAATACCGCAACATCCTGGAAAATATCGACGACGGCTATTACGAAATCGATCTGGCCGGCAATTTCACCCTGGTCAACGACGAAATCAGCCGTCACCTCCGCTACACACGTGAGGAACTGATCGGGATGAACGGCAGGCAGTACATGGAAGAAGAAAGCTACCGGACCCTGTACCGTCATTATCTGGAACTCTACCGGACCGGGAAAAGAATTCAGAAATATGCCTTTGAAATTATCCGGAAGGACGGAACGCGGGGATTTTCGGAAATTTCGGTTGCCCTGATCCGGGACGACCGGGGAAATCCCGTCGGTTTCCGCGGTATTTCCCGTGACGTCACCGAGCGCAGGCAGATGGAAGAGAGAATCCGCCAGTCCGAAGAAAGATACCGGACCATCATCGAGCAGATCGAAGACGGGTATTTCGAAACGGATCTCAGGGGAAATTTCACCTTTGTCAACGAGGCGGAATGCCGCAACCTGGGCTACAGCTTTGAAGAAATCATCGGTATGAACCGCCGCCAGTACGCAGATGAAAAAAACGCCCGGATGCTGTTCGATCTCTTTTCCGGCGTTTATCGAACGGGCATTCCGGTCAGAGCGCACGAGCTGGAACTCATCAGGAAAGACGGCACCCGGCATTTCAATGAAATATCCGTGGCGCTGATCCGCAACGCCAAAGGCGAGCCGACCGGCTTCCGGGGGATCGCCCGCGACATTACCGAACGCAAGAGCCTGGAGGAAAAACTCCGCGTCATCTCCATTACCGATGAACTGACCGGTTTGTACAACCGGCGCGGGTTCATCACGCTTTCCGAACAGCACCGTAAAATGGTTGCGCGGACCCGCCAGGCGATGCTGCTCTTTTTTGCCGACCTGGACAAGTTGAAGGAAATCAACGACTCCTTCGGACACCAGGAAGGGGATAAGGCGCTTATGGAAGTGGCGGAAATCCTCAAATCGGCCTTTCGGGAATCGGACATCATCGGCCGCATCGGAGGGGATGAATTTGCCGTCCTCGTTACCAACGCGTCCGACGCGGCCGGAAACCTGCTTGCGGCCCGCATTCGAAGTATTATCGACCGGCGCAACAAAACCGGGGATAAAAGCTATCCGCTGGGCATAAGCACGGGCGTGGCGCAGTACGATCCCGCGCATCCCTGCTCGCTGGATGAACTCATGAGCCGGGCCGACGAACGGATGTATAAAGAAAAGAAAAGTAAATTATCGGACCGCTGACGGCGCGTCGGGATCGGCTTCGCCCGTCCGGCCCCGGGCGAAAAACCGGCAGGAGGAGGAAACAAATACCTTGAAATTTTTTACGCTGTTTTTGTCGGTGGTTTGCCTTTTGCTGACAGCGGAAATCTGGTGCGCCGCCGGTCAGGAGAAGACGGCTCCGGCGGGAGGATTTTACCTTTCGGTCGCGCCCGCAGCCGTTTTCCCTTTTTCCGTGGAGACGACCTCGCCCGGTCTTGCCCCCGCTGAAACGAAAGTGGAAGGGGGATGGGAGATCGGCGCAGGGCTGGGCTACCGCCGCCGCGATTTCCGGATGGAAGGAGAGGCGACGTACGGCCGCCATGAAGCGAGCGATATCCGATTTGCCGGAGGAGGCGGCGATCTGTCGGGGCATTATACTCTGTGGGGTGCGACGGTGAATGTTTTTTACGATTTTCCCACGGGCGTTCGCCTGCGGCCTTACGTGGGCGTGGGGGCGGGCGTGGTTCGCTTCGAGGCCCGCGACATTCGGCTCGCCAATTTTCCTCCGACCGAGGGCCTCTGCAATCTCTTCACCTACCGGCTGATGGCCGGTTTCTCCTGGATGCTTTCGGACGCCTGGCGGCTGACGGCCGGATACCGCTTTGCCGGCATGAACGGGCCGGAGTTTGAAACGGGCGGCGCGCTTTTGTCGGGAGAGCCTTTTTACATGCACGCCTTCAGCGCCGGCATCCAGTATCATTTTTAAATTCCGCGGCGCGGCGGGTTTCAGAAATCGACGACCGCGGAAAGCGGCACGGGCGGATAAATTTGGCCCGCATTGGGCGGCATGGAATTATACACCCAGGAAATGTCGAGCGTGCCCAGCGTCACGCCGCGGAAACGCCGGAAACCGTTGAAGACACCGCGCACCAGCACGCTTTCCATTTGCATGGTAAGCCCGAAAACGGCGAGCGTCATGCCGGGCGTCAGGCGGCCAAGCTCCGCGGAAAAGGCGCCCGGAGAAAAGGCCAGCCGGCGGCTGTCCGCGGCTTGACACTGGATTACGGGAACGACGACGGGATATCCATCATCGCCGATATAGGACAAAAATTTCAAGGCATCGAGCCGGTTGAACAGCGTCTCGCCGAAAAACGACAGCACGCGGGGGTTTCCGTCGCCGGTTTCAGCCGAGCCTTTTGCCAGCCTTGTGAGAAGCGCCGACCGCACGATGGACGCCATCGGCAGAGGCGCGCCTGCGCTGGTTTCCTTCAAATCCAGATAGTGAACGGTATGGATGCCGAAATACGTGTTGTAGCGGAACATCGGCAGCAAGTTATAGATCTCGTATTCCGGGCCTTCCTTCTTGAGATGCGTCCAGAGCGCCTTTCCCCGCCAGAACTTTTTTTCGAGCGTTACGACGGCAAAGCCGACTTTGCGCGTCTGCGCCATAAAGTCTTTGCTCAATCCCTGGCAGAATTCTCCGATGGTCAACTGCGTCGGAGCGGGCGCCATAAGCGAGGTCAGCAACGATAAATGCGGAAGGCCCTCCGGCGTAATGACGGCGACAAGCCCGATCTTCTCCGCCGGCGCAAAGGCCTTCCGGTCGGCGGGCGAAAATTTGTACTTGCTGGTCATGAAATTCTTCCTTTCCTTGCGGGATTTCAGCACCCGCGCGCTGTTTTATTGTTTTCCCCTGCCCGGTCCGCCAGGCGCACGGACCCCCTCCAGGCGACGGTCAGCGCCGGGACGCGGCTTTGGGCGACGGCAGCAAGCTCCTCCATTTGCGATTTTTCGGGAAGGGCTTTACCGGCATAGGGCCAGTCCAGCCCCAGGCGCAGATACTTGTCCCGGCACAGATTGTTGAAGGCGCATAGCTCCCAGCGGTCCGCGGCGTTTCCCAGCCGTTCGCGGATGAAGTCGCCCAGCCCCCGCAGGTTGTCCGCCGTGTCGGTCGCTCCCGGAATGACCGGCGTGCGGAGCCACAGCGTTTTGGGGTAGGGGCGCTCCTTTTTAAACCGCGCCGCCAAAACGGCGTTGGCCAGAATTTTTTCATTGTCCCGGCCGGTGAAGGCGCGGTGTTTTTGCGGATCGATTTCCTTGAGGTCGTAAAGCAGCACGTCGACGTAAGGCAGGAGATCCGTAAGCGCCTTTGCGGACAACTGCCCGCAGGTGTCGAGGGCCGTCGCGATGTCCCTGGCCCGGAGCTCCCGGAGCAGGGCCAGGCAGAAGTCGTGCTGCAGGGACGCTTCTCCGCCCGACAGTGTCACCCCGCCGCCGGATGTTTCGAAAAAGGCCCGGTCCTTGACGAGTTCGTCCGCGAGCGCCGAAACGGTCCATTTTTTTCCCAGAAGCTCCATGGCGGCCGACGGGCAGACCTCCGCGCATGTGCCGCAGCCCAGGCAAAGCTTCCGGTCGATAACGATATCCCCGTTTGCAGCGCGGGTAAGCGCTTTTTGCGGGCAGGCGTCGAGGCAGAGGCGGCAGCCGATGCAGGCCGTCTTCAGCCACTGGATCTGCGGCTGCGGCTCAATGCTTTCCGGATTGTGGCACCAGCCGCAGGACAGAGAGCAGCCCTTGAAAAAAACCGTCGTGCGGATGCCGGGGCCGTCCTCGGTGGACATGCGCTGGATCTCCAGAATCGTTCCCTGGGGCGCCGGATGCCGGGTCATAACTTTCCGCCTTAAAATTTCCGGTGACTGACGCGTTCAATCACCTCGTTTTGCAGTTCGCGGCCCACGGTGGTGAAATACGCGTTGTAGCCGGTGATGCGCACGAGAAGGTGCCGGTAGTCCTGCGGATGCGCCTGCGCGTCGCGCAGCATGTCGGAATCGAGCAGGTTGATCTGCAATGCCGTGCCGCCGTTTTGCGCGTAGCCTCTCAGAAACGCCTTGAACTTGTCGCGGTGGGCCGGATCAGCGAGGATGGAGGGGTTGAACGTGATGGTGTGGCTGGCGCCGTTGGGCAGAAAATTGATGTAATCCAGCCAGTCGCCGCCGTCCGGGGACTTCCCGCCCAGCGCCTTGCCCACGGAGTTGGTATTGGCGGTCGGACCGTTTGTGTCCGCGCCGTTGGACGGACAGATGGCGTTGGAGAGGAACTGGCCCCGCATCCGCCCGTCGGCGCTCGCCGCCAGGATGTAGCCGTCGCCGGCCCAGTAGTTCCAGCTCAGCATGCCCGGCCGAAACTGACGGTTGGTCGATCTGGTCTTGTGCCGCCAGGTTTCGCCGCACCACAGTTCCATGACCTGCCGGGCCAGCGCGTCCGCCGCGTCGTCGTCGCGGCCGTATTTGGGCGCGCGGTTTTTCGCCTGCGCCTGGAGGATTTCATAGCCGCGCCAGTTGGCCTGAAGCGCCGCCACGAGTTCGGGCAGCGTGCAGACCCGGCGGTCGAAGACCAGATACCGGACGGCCAGAAGCGAATCGACGGTTGTGGCGAAGGTGACGGCCTCGAGCGTGGTGAAGCTGATTTCGGCGCCGCCCTGCGTGACATCCAGCCCTTTTTCGGCGCAGCCCTTCACCAGACAGGAAAGGTACGGCGTGGGAAAAAATCGCGCCCGGATCGCTTCGGATGTTTCATAGAGGTTTGCGCATTTTTCGATGATGTACCGCGTCTGAACGGCATAAGCCTGCCAGAAATCTTCCCAGGTTTTCAGCGAAGCGGCACCGGGCGTGCGCGGGCCGTCCTGGCGGATGGGTTCGGTTTTTCCGGTCATCGGATCGGTAAAGGGCAGCAGATCCCTGCCGCCGGTGAGCGCCAGTTCCACGGCTTTGAGCAGGTTGATGTTGTTGTCGACGGTGCCGGAGCGGTCGTTGCCGACCATGGTGTTTTCCAGGCAGCCGACGGGCGCGTACTCGTGCACGTTTCCTTCGGCAATCAGGTGGGAAATCCCCGCCAGACGGGCCTCGCGCATCATGCCGGCCATGGAGCGTTCGTCGAAGTTGAGCAGGAACGGCGCGCCCTGGCTCGATGCGACCATGGCGACGATTTTGTCGAGCAGCGCGTCGGGGCTTTGCCGGTGCAGGCGCACGTTGGGTTTGGGCTCCAGGATCGGCGACATTTCATCGATGACTTCCAGGAGGACATAGGTCAGCGCGTTGGTCATGTCCTCGCCGCCGGCGCCCAGGCCCGACAGCGTGACGAGCTGGCCGAAGCCGGCGGTGATGCCCTGGTTGCCGTTGCGGATCATCGCGTCGTAAGCCGTGTTGGCGTGGATCCAGAAGCACTTCAGGATTTCCTTGGCCCATTCGCGCGGCATGCCGTCGCGGAGGGATTTTTCGTAGTAAGGATAAAGGTACTGATCGATGCGCCCCAGTGAAACGCCCGCGCCCGGATAATTTTCATCCGTCATCACGAGCATGTGGTTGAACCACAACGCCTGCACGGCCTCCCAGAAGGTGGTTGCCGGCTCCCACGGCACGCGGCTTACGTTGGCCGCCATGGTTTGCAGCTCGGCCCGGCGCGCCGCGGAAGGTTCGCCGGCGGCGAGCTTTTCGCAGAGCATCCGGTATTTTCCGGCCAGATCCCGCGCCATGGCGGCGGCGGTCATCATGGCGCGCAGCTGCGCGCCTTTGGCGCCGGCGCGCTCCTGTGGGTTAAGCGCGTTGTAGCCTGACATCAGGTCGGCGTAAATGCCCTTCCAGCCCTGGGAGAGCGCCCGTTCGTGCCCCGGAATGAGATGGCCGCTGGTGGCGCCGGCGTTGCCGTAGCCGTGGTCGTGAAACCATTTCATTTTCGCCCGCGCGCCGTTTTTCCCCTTGACCTGCCTCGTCCATTGCCTGCTTTCCGCCTCGGTAAAACACAGCGAGGTCTGGATGTTGAAGCGGGCGCCGGCGATCAGGTCGCCCGGCAGGATTTCCTGCGGCACATAATTCACGATCACTTCGCGGACGAACCAGGCGCGCCGCTCGGGGAGCGACCAGTTCCAGAAATCAGGATCGAGCGCCACCGGCCGGGCCGCCTGCAGATAGGAAGCGCCCAGCGTGGCAAGAAGCGGATAGGTTTCCGGAACGATGTAAAACGTCAGTTCGTTGTAAATGACGTCCCATGGCGTGCCGGTCGTCCAGGCCGTGAATTCGTTGTTCCAGGCCCGCTCGGTTCCCCGGAAATAGTAATCCCGCAGCCAGCGGATGCGGTCCGACAGCGGTCCCGGCTCTTTGAGCGTGTATTCGGGCGTCAGAACAGTGTTCATGATCGATCTCCCTTCGGAAGAGATCCGGCCGGATTTTCCTCGCCGATCATCCGGCGCAGATGCTCTTCTCCGTGTTGTAAAATGGTTGTCATGACGGATTTTGCTTTTCCCCCGTCCCCGCCTTCGATCGCCTGCGCCAGAGCGCGGTGATACGCGTGCACGGCGACCGTGACCTCGCGGTCCCGAAAGAACTGGCCGGAAAGATTCGTGTAGACGGGACGGAAGGAATTCATCAGCAGCGGATAAACCGTGTTGCCGGAGGCCACGGCGATAAGCAGGTGAAAGTCGAAGTCCAGATCGGTGATCTTAAGCGTGTTGCGGGGGTCGGCGGATTCTTCTTTTTCCAGAAGGGCGGAAAATTCGTGGACCTGCTCTGCGGAACGGTTTTGGGCGGCCAGTTCTGCAAAAGAGGGTTCCAGAAGACGCCGCAGTTGCAGGAGACTTTCCAGGAGCTCCGATTCGAGTCTGCCCTTGCGGTATTGAATGAGCGACGCCAGCAGGGTGAGGGACCCTTCCCTGCGGTAGTCGTTGACGGTGGAGCCGCTGCGGGGTTTGAGTGAAATCAGTCCGCGGGAGGCCAATTCCACGAGGCCTTCATGCACCACGGGTCGGCTGACGGAAAGTTGCAGCGCCAGTTCGCGCTCGGAGGGCAGCTTCTGTCCGATTTGAATTTTTCCCGAAAGGATCAGCTCCTCGAAACGGAGAACAAAAACATCTTTGAGACTGTCCGTCCGGAGGGGTTCGATTAAAGCGTCCAGCACTTTTTTCTCCTTTTTGCCTTTGCGGCTGGTGGTATTACCAGTTGCACTGTAAAGCTTAAAAATCTTTGTGTCAAGCCGAATTCAGGCGACCAGGCTAAGCCGGCGACTTGCTATATTCGCCTAAACACGTTATATGTCTGTTACGAATTCCTTCAAGAAAATAAGGTTTGACCATGACGCAAAAAGAACCGGAAAAATGGCTGAAAATCGAAATCACGGCGCCTGTGGAGCTTCTCGATCCTTTGAGCAATTTCCTCGAGGAGACGGGCGCGCAGGGCGTGTTTTCGGAATCGCTTCTGCCCCCCGGGGCGGCTGATTTTCCCGAACCGGGCGAGTCGGAAGTCATTCAGGCCTTCTTTCCTGCGGACATCCGCAGCGAAAAGAGAATTTACGCCGTTCGGAAATACCTCAAAAGCCTGGAGGAGATATTCCCGAATCTTGCCCGGCCCGCGCTTTCCACCGAGGTCATCGCCGATCCGGACTGGGGCGAGCAGTGGAAAAAATATTTCAAGCCGATCCGGGTCTGCAAGAACATTGTCGTCAAACCCACCTGGGAAAGATACACGCCCACCAGCCGCGACATTGTGGTGGAAATCGATCCGGGAATGGCGTTCGGCACCGGCCAGCACGCCTCCACACGCATGTGCATGGAGGCGATCGAAGACATCATTTTAAAAGACCGCTCCATCGAAGAGTGGAAGGTGCTCGATGTCGGCTGCGGGACGGGAATCCTGGGCATTACGGCTGCCAAAATGGGCGCCGAGGACGTCATTTGCGTCGATAACGATCCCAAGGCGACGGAAATCGCGGCTGAAAACGCCCGCATCAACGAAGTGGCCGACCGTCTCAAGATCCTTAATGAGGATGCGGCGCAGATCCGCCAGCCGCGCAATCTGATCATCGCCAATCTGACGGCCAAACTGCTTGCCAGGCTCCATACGCAACTGGTCCGGCTGCTGTTGCCGGAGGGATACCTGGTGATTTCCGGCATCATCGAGCCGGACATTCCCGCGATGGAGGAGCTGTTCATTGCTGCGCCGCTTGCCAAAGAGCGCATGCTGACGGAAAAGGAATGGGTCTGCTATGTGCTCAGGCGCGACGCGGCGGACGGAAGATCCTGACGGCGGGGAAATAATTTTTTTTTCAGGAAAGCATTGAACCTTGACTGTTCCCCGAATCTACTGTTCTGAAACACTGAGAGAGGCGGAAGGCTGCGAACTCGGCGCGGATAATCTGCGGTATCTCAAAACCGTGCTGCGGCTTAAGCCGGGCGATCCGATCATTGTTTTTGACGGCTACGGACATGAGTTTTCCGCGCGCATCGCGGCGTTCGGTCCGTCGCGGGTCAGCGTGTTGCTGGTGAAACCGCTGCCGTCCGCGCTCCGGCCGATTTGTCTTACGCTGGCGCAGGGGATTCCCAAGGCGGGGAAAATGGATCTGATCGTCAGGACCGCCGCGGAACTGGGAACGGATGTCATCATTCCCTTTACCGCCGCCCGCTGTGTGCCGCAACTGGATAGAGAAAAGGCCGCGGGCAAAGTGGCCCGCTGGCAGAAAATCGTGCGCGAGGCGGCCCGCTGTACCCGCAGCCCCCGGCTGGCCGTTATCGAACAGGTCTTGCCCTTCGACGAGATGCTGGCCCAGGCGGCGCTCCAGGACCGGAAGCTGATTTTCTGGGAGGAGGAAGACCGGCAAACCATCCGGCATGTTCTCCATGACGCGCGGTTTGCCGATGCAGTTTCGTATTTTATCATCGTGGGGCCGGAAGGGGGACTGACCCGCGACGAAGTCGCCCGGGCAGGCCGGGCGGGTTTTGCCTCCGTGACGCTCGGCAAACACATTTTGAAAGTGGAAACGGCGGCCGCGGCGATTTTGTCCATCGTCCAGTATGAAAAAGGCATTTTCGGCCGCGAAACGTGAAGGAGGGGAAGCATGACGAAATACCGCTTTGCAGGATTCTGGCGTCGCTTTGTCGCGTATGTGATTGACGGCGTCATTATCAGCGTTGTTTTTATGGCGCTGATGATTATTGCCGGAATTGCGTTTTTTGCGGGCGTGGTGTCGGGCGATTCTTCGGCGTGGGTGGCGAAACTGTCCGATCCGGCGCAGCTGGGGGCGTTCACGGTCTGGATGTGGCTTTTCTCGCTCGTCATGAACATCGCTTACTTTACCTATTTTCACGGCTCCACCGGACGGACGCCCGGGAAAATGCTCTTGGGCTTGCAGGTGGTTTCCGCCCAGGGAGCGCCGATCTCTTACGGCGTCGCCTTTTTAAGATCGGTGGGATATCTCATCTCCGGCGTGGTTTTCTGCCTGGGCTATATCTGGGTGGCCTTCGACAAAAGAAAACAGGGCTGGCATGACAAGATCGCCGGCACGGTTGTGATTATCCGCGAACCGCAGGGGACTGCCGCGGGAATTACGATTTCCGACGCCTCCGGCGGCGGGCAAAATCCGGCCGGATTCGGATGTATTCCCGCTTCCCCTGAACCGGCCGAAGCGGAAAAGCCGGAAACACCGGCGCGGGAGCACCCGGCGGGGCCGGACGAACAAAAAATACCTTGACAAAGGAAGTGAGATTTTATAGAGCTTTCCAGCCTTTCGGAGGTAATTGGAAACAGACGGGTCGGTAGCTCAGTCGGTAGAGCATCGGACTGAAAATCCGAGTGTCGGCAGTTCAATTCTGCCCTGACCCACCATAAATAAGGGCTCCAGCAATGGAGCCCGTTTTTTTGACTGCGATGCCCGGCAACGGGGAATTTCTTGCCTTTTCCTGAAAAATAACAAATATTTGCAACCCATGAACGAAAAGCCCGTCAGTTTTGATTTGTCATCCTGGATTTGCATCCTGGAAGAAGCGCTTCAATGCCATACAACGCATTGTGCCACGATGCGGGAATTTACGGAAGCGTTCAAAAACCTGGCGGATATGACGCCGGCGGCGGTTCTGCTGTATCAGGACGATCGCTGGATTGCCGCGAATCGGGTAGCCGAGCTGGTGACCGGCTATTTCCTGGACGAGCTTCTCTCCATGAACATTCTGGATATCGTACACCCCGATTTCAAAGCAGCGATCCGGGCGCGCAGTCAAAAACGCCGGCGCGGAGATAAAGCGATCGAGCGCTGTGAACTGAAAATCATTGCGAAGGACGGGACGGAAAAGTGGCTGGACCAGGCGGAGACGTTCACGCTTGTCGCAGGGCGCCCCGCCGGATTATTGGCCCTGACGGATATCACGGCGCGCAAGAAGTCGGACGAAGCCCTGCAAAACGAGCGAAATCTGCTTCAGTCGATTATGAACTCGGCGGGCAATGCGCATTTGGCGTATCTGGATCGGGATTTCAATCTTGTGCGGGTGAACGAAACCTATGCGAACGGCAGCGGCTACTCTCCGGAGGCGCTGGTCGGGAAGAACCATTTTGATCTTTTTCCGAACACGGAAAACGAGATGATCTTTACCCGCGTACGCGACACTGGCGAGTCGATTGCCGTCCGCGACAAGCCCTTTGAGTACCGGTACCGGCCCGAGCGGGGAATGACATACTGGGACTGGACGCTCAGTCCCGTCAAAAATGCCGGAGGCCTGGTCGTCGGTCTTGTACTTTCTCTGTATGAAACCACGGAGCGGAAAAAAAATGAAGATCGGGTCCATGAGCTGATCGCCGAGCTCCGGAATGCCCTGGCGCACGTCAGGACACTGCGCGGATTTTTACCGATCTGCGCTTCGTGCAAGAAGATCCGCAACGATGAAGGGTACTGGGAGCGCATCGAGACTTACATTGAAGAACATTCGGAAGCTGAGTTTTCCCACAGCATGTGTCCGGAGTGCATGGAAAAATATTACGAGAATCACAGCCACAAGAAATGACGATCGCCACCGGGGCGCCGTTGATCATGATTCTTTTCTTCTTTTGCGGGTGCTTGGGTAGGTAAACCGGGAGAAACCGGAGAGATGATAAATAAAAGCCCCTCGCAGTCATGGATCACCCGGCGAGGGGCCGACGGGACCCGCCGATGCCGTCTTGTCTTCACGCTGGAGTCTATCATTTGAATTCTTGGCCTTTTTCGGGTGGCTATCACCACCAAGACCCTGTGGTTTCATGATTGTTTACATCCAGTAGAATAGACTCAATACGCGCATCGCAGTATCCCGACCTTATCGGTCATTTGCTTTTAAAAGAGCATTAAAAAGAAGAGCGCCGCAATGCCATTCGGTATAAGCTGTAAAGAGCTTATGTTATTCTTTTCGGCAGCCCGCGGTCCGGGCCAATGTCTCGCAATAGTATTTTTTTACCTCCAAGAGAAATGATGTAGTTGCTTCTTCTGCTACATGATTTGTCCCGGGCATTGCGGCGACTCTTTGTCTGTAATATACGGCTGATTGTGATATTTGTCAATAGGGCCCGCGACTCCCGAATTGCCTGTGCGCGGAAAATGTGGTAGGAAAGCCCGAAATTTTGCTTCCGGGGATTTTTTTACACACGGCCGGCAATATTTTTGCCCGTCTTTCCCTGGGATTATGAGCGGAAGATGTCTGTTCCGGGAGGCGACGTTTTCCCCGGCGGATTAAAAAACCGATTATCGGCAGCGCAACTCCATCCTGACCTGCCACGCCCGGCGCCTCCCTTCCGGGAAAACCCGTTGATGAAGCCTCGAAAAAAAATGAAGCTATGCCGAGTATATAAAAAATGAAGATTCTGCTTGTCAATCCTCCCAACTGCGGCCGCAGCATTCCGGAAGAACAATACGGCATTGCCTCCCTCAAGCAGCTTTTCAAAGGCGAGCCTTTCAACCTGGAAGTTCTGGCCGGCCCTCTTATCGGACATGATGTTTTGATTTTTGACGGCAAATGCGAAGCCCCGGAAAATTTCCGGAAGGTCCTTGATGATTTTCGCCCGGATGTCGTCGGCTTTACCTCGCTTACGTGCGAGGCCAACACGGTGATCCGCCAGGCGGCTGAAGTCCGCCGGCAAAGCCGGGCGGTCCTGGTGGTTGGCGGCTGTCATGCCACCTATGATCCGGAGTACTTCAACCGGTCCGAGTTTGATTACATTGTCGTCGGGCTGGGGAAAAAAAGCTTCGCCCAGCTGATCGAGGCGCTGGCCGCGCAGGCACAGCCGGACCCCATTCCGGGCGTCGCCCGCACGTCTCCGGGAAAGCCGCTGGTTTTTACGCCGCGGCGGTTCGGCCGGGCGGATCTCCTGGATGATATCCCTCCCCGCTACGACCTGGTTGCCGGATATCGCGATCAGTACCATCTCGAACAACTGGGCCTGGCCATGGGCTTTGTCATTACGGCTTACGGCTGCACGCATGACTGTTCCTTCTGCACCATTCCGAAGATGGCCGGCGGAAAGTATCTGACGCATTCCCCCGACGCTGTTTTGCGCGATATCGGCCTTTTGGGCGACATTCCCTTTGTCCGCCTGGTCGACGCCAACACTTTCGGCAGCGCCAGGCAGGCCGGCCTCCTGTGCGATAAGATTCTGCAGGCCGGGCTTAAGAGAAAATTTTTCGCCGACGTCCGCGCCGACACCGTCGTCAAACATGTGGACCTGATGAAAAAGTGGAAAGAGGCGGGGCTTTACGCGGTCGTGGTGGGCTTTGAGGATATCGCCGATGACCGGCTCGCCGCCTACAACAAGAAGTACCGGGGCAACGTTATCCGGAAAGCCGTCGACATTCTGCACGAGCTCGGCATCGTCATCATCGGCGACTTCATCGCGTCGCCTGCCGACACGGAAGAGGACTTCGCAAAACTGGAGCGGTTCATTGTATCCCACCGGATTGAAGTTCCCGTGGTATCGGTTCTGACGCCGATGCCGGGCACGGCGCTTTACGAAACGCTGAAAGAAGAAATCGTCATTTCCGATCTGGACTATTACACGTTTACCAATGCCGTCACCCGCACGAAAATGCCGGAGGAATTATTTTATCGCACGTATGCGGACCTCGTCAAAAGGCTGCACGAAAAACCCCATACGCCGCATTAAGGAGATCCATGGACGTTTACATTAATGACATTGCCGCTTTCTTGCCCAACGAGCCCGTGACCAACGACGAGATTGAGGAGGTTCTGGGAAAAATTCACGATGTCCGTTCCCGCGTCAAATCCCGCGTTCTGAAAAACAACGGAATCCGGACGCGCTACTATGCCATTGACCGCCGGACGGGCAGGCTCAACTACACCAACGCCGCGCTCACCGCGGAGGCGGTGCGGCGCCTTCATCCCTACGACCGCTTTTCCGTCATGGATATCGAGTGCCTGTGCTCGGGCACGTCGATGGCCGATGTCATCGCGCCGGGGCACGGTCTCATGGTGGCCGGCGAGCTGGGGCTCGGCCCCTGCGAAGTGATCAGCACGTCGGGCATCTGCCTGTCGGGCATCACGTCGCTCAAGGCCGCCTGCGCCAATGTCGCCCTGGGACTCTCCGGCAACGCCGTCGCCACCGGCTCCGAGCTGGCGTCGTCGCTTTTGCGCTCCAACTTTTTTGATCATCTGCCCGGCGATCCCGATTTTAAAAACCATCCGATTCTGGCCTTCGAGTCGGACTTCCTGCGCTGGATGCTCTCTGACGCCGCAGGCGCCGTTTTTCTGTCGGCGGCTAAAAACGAAAAAGGCCCGTCGCTGCGCCTGGACTGGATCGAGCATGTCTCCTACGCCGGACAGATGGACACCTGCATGTACGCGGGCGGCCACAAAAACGAAGACGGCACGGTGACGGGCTGGCGCCAGCTGGACTCGCTTTCAGAGGCGCTGCGGAAGAACTATTTCGCCCTCAAACAGGACACGGAAATTCTGGGCGAGCACGTGATCCGGTTGACCGTGACCGAAGGGCTGGCCCGCGCGGCCGCCCGGCGCGGGATCACGCCGGCCGAGGTGGACTGGTTTTTGCCCCACTATTCATCGGAATTTTTCCGCGATCAGGTGTACGATGCGATGGCCGGCATCGGATTTAATGTTCCCTACGAGAAGTGGTTCACCAATCTGGCCGACAAGGGCAATACGGGGTCGGCGTCCATCTATGTCATGCTCGAAGAGCTTTTCCATTCCGGCCGGCTTTGCAGCGGCGAAAAGATTCTCTGCTACATTCCGGAAAGCGGGCGCTTTTCAGTGGCCTACATGCTGCTTTCCGTCGTGTAGCCGGACGGGCCTTCCTGCGCCCAAATGCCCGGCGTTCGCGGAAAGCCGGTAAATAATGAGGGCAATCGTCCGGGAAATGTGATATCTTTTCATCTCAGGAAAACAGAGGCGGAGAGTTCCGCCGCATTCGGAACATCAGCGGCATACCGGTTCGTGCGTCTGGAGAACTATGGAGCGAAAGAAGCGTCCGTTGCGTTTCGGCCTGGCGATGATTTTCGGGGCTTTGCTGGCGGGGCTCGGCGCGTCCTGGGCTTATGCGGAGCATGACACCTCGCTGCGCACCGATCTGAATTTTTCCTATACCTTCAATGATCGCTTCCGGGCCGTATCCTAATGTCTTTCTTCAGGCCGACGACGACATCACCAATTACGACTATGTGGAATGGGGCGTCGGCCTTAGTTACCGGACGCCTCTGCCCTGGCTCTCGTTTCTCGTTTATTACCAGCACGGCTACTCCAAGGATGAGGAGCGCCGCTGGTCGGTGGAACAGAAACCCAGCTTCAATCTCAATCTGACCGCGCCTCTTTTGGCCTTCCGGATCTTCAATCAGATCCGCTACGAACACAGGATCAGGGAGGACTGGAATGATTTCCGGATCAAAAACACGCTGGAAATCAGCCTTCCCGGCCGGATGCCGGAGCCCTCGATCGGATGGGAATTGTTTTATGAAAACAGCGACAAGGCCGTCATGCTCAACCGGATAAAATTCGGCGTCAGCCGGAATATCGGAAAGCACGTTTCTCTGGGCCCCTACACCCGCGTGGACTTTTCCAACATCGACAGCCGGTGGCGGTGGACCCGGCAGCTCATCGGATTGCAGATGACTTTGAAATATTAGGGAGGACGTGTTGATGCGTGAGCCGAAAACCACACGTTTAAATCTGCTGAATTTTCCCCCGGCCCGGGTCGGCGCGGTTCTTTTGCTGGTATTGGCGGCGGTCCTGGCGTTTGCCACCGCGCGCGCCGAAGAAAGGATTGTGCGGGTCGGCGTCTATGAAAATGCCCCCAAGGTGTTTACGTCCGAAGCCGGCCGGCCCGCCGGCATTTTCATCGACATCATCGAATCGATTGCAGCCGACGAAGGATGGAAACTGAAGTATGTATCCGGCACGTGGGCCGAGGGGCTGGAGCGTTTGGCCGCACGCGAAATCGATTTGATGCCGGACGTCGCCTACACCGCGGCGCGGGACCGGCTTTTTTCCTTTCACAAAATTCAGGTGCTGTCCTCCTGGTTTCAGGCGTATGCCCGCAGGGGCAGCGGTTTGCAGTCGCTTCTGGACTTAAACGGCAAGCGCATCGCCATTCTGGAGCAATCCGTGCAGCAGGAGGCGTTTATCCGCTTCAGCCGGGGGTTCGGTCTGCGGTTCTCCCTTCTTCCCGTCTCCGACTATCAAACCATGTTTGAGATGGTGGCCCGGGGGGATGCGGATGCCGCCGTCACCAACCAGTTTTACGGCGCCACGCATGCCAAAAAATACGGTCTGGTGGACACGGCCGTTGTTTTCGAACCGTCGGCGCTCTTTTTTGCCGCGCCAAAGAACGATCCCGGATGGTTGCTCGGCGCAATCGACCGTCGTCTTGCGGACCTGAAGAAGGACCCGCAATCGGCCTACTATGAATCGCTCAAGCACTGGACGTCCGAGGAAGTCGCCTTCCAAATCCCCGTGTGGCTGCAGGTCCTCGCCTTCGCGCTAGGCGTTGTTCTGCTCTTAAGCCTCGGCGGCAGCATCCTTTTGAAGCATCAGGTCAACGTGCGGACGATGGAACTCAAGAAGATCAACGAGGAGATGGAGCAGCGCATTGTGGAACGCACCCGGGAACTGGAAATCGCCAAAGAGCGCGCCGAGTCCGCCGATCGGTTGAAATCCGCCTTTCTGGCCACGATGTCGCACGAACTGCGGACGCCGCTCAACTCCATCATCGGCTTTACCGGTATTTTGCTGCAGCGTCTGGGCGGACCGCTGAACGAAGAGCAGGACAAGCAGTTGACCATGGTGTACAACAGCGCCAAGCATCTGCTGGCTCTGATCAACGATGTTCTGGATCTTTCCAAAATCGAAGCCGGGCAGCTTACGGTGGCGAGCGAAGCGTTCAGCCTGCGGGAGTCTCTGGAAAAAGTGCTGAAAAGCGCCAAGCCCCTGGCCGACAGGAAAAGCATCGAACTTACGGCGGTCATCGCTCCCGGAATCGACCGGATGACGAACGACCGGCGGCGGGTGGAACAGATTCTTTTAAATCTGCTCAGCAACGCCGTCAAGTTTACCGAGCAGGGCTTTGTCCGCCTGCGCTGCGAGGGCCAGGGCGACAAGGTGGTCCTCGCCGTTGAGGATTCAGGGATCGGCATCAAACCGGAGGACATGGGGCTTCTGTTCAGGGAATTTCAGCAGATTGAATCCGGCATCACCCGGCGCTACGACGGAACCGGACTGGGCCTGTCCATCTGCTGGAAGCTGGCCAAGCTTCTGGGCGGCGGCATTGAAGTGGAAAGCCAGTGGGGCCAGGGCAGCGCGTTTCGCCTGATTTTGCCCAGAGAAAGGAAGAACGAATGAAAGGCCATATCTTGGTGATTGAGGACAACGAACAAAATCTTTATCTGGTCCGGTTCATCCTGGAGAAAAACGGCTACACGGTGTCCGCCGCCCTGGACGGCAAGACGGGCATCGAAATGGCGGATCGCTTGCGGCCGGACCTGATTCTGCTCGATATTCAACTGCCCGTGATGGACGGCTACGCCGTCGCCCGGCACCTGAGGGCGAATTTAGCGCTGGCCGCCATTCCCGTGGTCGCCGTGACATCGCACGCCATGGTCGGCGACCGCGACAAAGCCATGGCGGCGGGATGCAACGGCTATATCGAAAAGCCGATCAATCCCGAAACATTCCTGTCGGAAGTCGAGATGCATCTGCGCCCGTTGTAGAAGAAAGGCATCGTTTCCGTAAAGCGGTCCGCCGTCTGCGGCTCTGCGCCCCGGCCGGCAGGCCTTTCAGCGCCGGAGGACTTTCACCACCGGCCGGTACAGGAAGAGGCGGGTGCGCAGAAAGCTCGCGGGCGTGTCCGGGGTTTCCGCCGAATTGCAGACATAGGTGACCACGAGGCTTTTGTTTTGCGAAAACTGGCGATGCTCCTTGCCCGCGTAACAGAACGTGTGGGGAGAATACAGGGGGCTTGCCGGATTGACTTCGTTGATGCGTTCGATGAGCGGCGCCGGAGGGCTCCAGGGGCCTTCGGGGCGCGGAGCGGTTTGATAAAGCAGGCGGTCGCCCCGGTTGGCCGGAGACAGGTACACCGCCAGCCACTGCCGCTCCCCGGCGTGATAGCGGACGCTCAGTTCGGAAACACCGGCGGAAAACTGAATTTGCGCCGTTTCGGAAGTCAGCTTTTTTTGCCAGCCTTGCGCCGTCCGATATTCGATATGGCCCGCCGGATCGTCCAGACAACGGATCGGGATCCGCGCCAGAATGTTTCCCGGGAGGCTTTGCCCGCTTTTTTCGAATTTCACAAGCGGATAAAAATAAACATGGTCCTTGTGGACGACGGAAGTCGTCGCCAGGGCTTCGATGTCGCGGGGCAGGACGCCGCTCCAGTCCAGATATTCCACCGGCCAGTCATGGGGATCGTCCGCGCGGAAATCCCGGATCCGGGCGATGCGGTGCCCGGCGACCCGGAAATTAAAGGGCGGCGGGGCATCCGGCACCGTCTCAATCGCGAGAAGAGGAATATAAAGCGTGTTGTCGGCCAGAAACGGGTCCTGGGGCCAGAGCCAGTCTCCGTCGCCGAAGGATGAAACGAAGCGGCCGTTTTTCTTTTTCAGATAATAGCGGATGTCGAAGGCGGCGTTTTCGGAGCAGGTGGAGACGGCCAGCGTGGTGCCCCACACCAGGTCCATTCCGCTCCGGTCTTTGCGCCCGTCATCGGGGGAGACGAAGGTGTCGCCGAACAGCCAGAGCGTGCGCCGGTCGTCAAGCGCGATGGAATACGCGCCGTCTCCGCCGTACCAGCCGTTTCGGTCCGGAAACTGCGGCAGGCAGAGCGCCGGCTCGGAATCGGCCGGAGGCTTGACGGGCGGCAAAAACGCGCAGGATGACAGCAACAGCCAAAGCGCAAGCCAGATCACCCCGTTTTTTATTTTCGGCATTTTTCGCCTTCCGTTCGTTATTTGATTTTAAATTCGACCCGGCTGTTGCGGACTTTTTCCTTTTTCTCCGGCGACAGAGACGGCGCCTTCACCAGGAACAGGCGCGCCGGTTCGATTTTGCCGTCTTTGAGCAGAAGCTCGCGGACGGTCTGGGCGCGGTTCGCGGCGAGCTGGTCCAGGTCGCCGTCCGCGATCACGATAGCGTCGCGGAGCCGTTTCTCCATTTCCGCCGGGGGCAGGGTTTTCAACAGGCCCAGTGCCGTGCGCGGTTTTGGGAAATCGCCCGCCTTGTAGGCCAGGGTGAGATATTTTTCATATTCAGCCGGAGCGATGGAAACCTCCTCCAGCGGCACGGCGGCATCGCCCTTTGCAACGGTTTCCTTGAGCTTCTGGGTTTTCAACAGGCGGTCAAACCGGGCTTTGGCGAGCGCTTCCTTGTCCTTGGCCGTGTCTGCGAAACCTGTGATTTCCAGCTTCAACTGGGGCCGGTCGTAAAGCGCTTTGGCGAGCGCGGTTATTTTTTTTCCGTCCGCCTCGGGCAAAACAGCGCTTCCGTAATCGAATTCAACAAAACTCATTTCCTCTCCGCCGCCGGTGAGCGAGGACAGAAGCGAAAAGGGAGACGTCACAGCCTTGGTGATGAGGTTTACCAGCACCTGCCAGACCAGAGGCCAGATTTTGAACTTCGGATCATCGAGGCTGCCGGAAAGCGGAACGTCGAGGTTGATCTGTCCGTTGCGGTCTGTGAGCAGCGAAACGGCGAGCGGCACGGGCGCCTTGATGGCTTCGGGGCTCTCAACCTTGTCGCCGAAGGTCAGCTGATCGAAGAAGATTTTATTTTCGGCGGTGAGTTTTCTTTGGTCGATCAGGTACGCGACATCGAAGTTGAGTTTCCCCTTCGTGATGGGATAGCCCAGATACCTGTTGGTGTAAGGCGTGACGGGGCTCATTTCAATGTCCTTGAAGCTGATTTTAATATCCGCGAACAGGTCCTTTTTCAGCGGGTTGATGGCGCCGGAAATGTCGATGGGCGACCCGTAGCCGAGATTTCCCTTGAGCGCGACTTTCGCGCGGGAGATTTCCTGCGACGACAGGCCCGTGACGCTGCCGCTGAGGTTGAGCATGGTGACCGCGTAGTTGGGTTTGATGTTGCGGTCGGCGAAATCCACCGTGCCGCCCGCAAAGCGCACCCGGCCGATTCTGATGTCCGGCGGCGTCTGCCCGCTTTTGGCGGTTTCGGTCGCAGAAGGAGGCGCCGGTTCGCTTTTTTCGGCTGCGGCCGGTTCTTTTTTTGACGCGCCGAAGATGTCCTGAATGTTGGTGCCGCCGCCGGGATTGATGACGATTTTAGCGAAGAAATCGGCCAGCGAAATTTCCCGGATATTCACGAACAGCGGATTGTAGCCCGCCGTAAGCGTCTGGAAGTTGAGCTGCTTCCATTTCAGAAAGTCGCGGGCCTGGGCTTTGTCGAGAGTGGCGAGGTCGCGGACGGACAGGTTGCCCGCGTACGTGACGCGGGGTTTGTTCTGATTGTCCATCGTCAGGGAACACTTGCCCGTTGTGAAAATCGCGCCGCGCGTGACGTCCATCTGGATTGTTTCGGGAAAATAAGGCTGGAAGGAACGGATGGCCAGATTTTTCACGTCGAGGGCAAGCTCGGCCGACAGCGGATCAATGCCGAACGGGCCCTTTGCGGAGAGGTTCGTCTTTTTGTCCAGAACCAGCGCCAGATCCAGGTCGGCCGAATCGCCCTTCTGCAGCGAAAAGCCCGAGACGCCGAGCGTCAGCGGCGAGAGGGAAAGCCTGACCGGCTGCGCCGGCTGTTCGTCGATGAAGGTGATGTCCGCCTTGTCGACGAGCAGGCGATCGATTGAAAAGACCAGGGGTTTTTTCTTTTCCGCGCCGCCGGCCGGTTTTTCCGCGGCCGCCGGCTGGGTGGATTTTTTGTCCGTTTCCACCAGAGTAAGCAGGTTGATCTTTCCCTGCTTGTCCCGGCGAACCACGAGCTCGGGGGCGGAAAGCGCAATTTGCGCCAGGTGAACGGCGGGCACAAACGGTTCAACGGAAGCCAGATCGACACTCAGGGTGGGAAGACGCAGGAGCTTGCTTTTCCGAAGATCGACGAGTGTCAGATTTTTCAAAACGGCCCGGCCGGTCAGCTTCAGTTCGGGCGACCGCCCTTCTGGCATGAGAAAATGCAGCTGCAGCATGGTGTCCAGGCGCGCTTCGCGAATCGTGAAGTTCATCCGGACCGGCACGTACTGCAGGTAGAAGGGTACGTCAATGTCCCGGATGTCGATCTCAAACAGGGATTCCCGCGACGTCAGAAAGGGCTGGGTTTTGCCGGTGATGGCCACCGCATGGCCGTTGACCACGGCGGAAAATTTCGGTTCGACGTAGTGTTTCATGTAGTAATCGATGTTTGAAAGAAAAGGCACCGAGATGTTGAGGTCGCGCACCGTGTGATCGGTCCGGTTGGGCCGGTCGCGAAAATCAATCGTTCCTTTCGTGATTTGAATATTGTTTACGGAAAAAAGAAACGGTTCGGACGGTTCTTCGGGCTGCTCCTTTTTGGCGGGAATCAGGTCGGAAAAATTGTACGATCCGTCGGCATTGCGGGTAAGACCGATGTAGGGCGAATCCAGGCGCACTTCCTCCAGAATCAGGGCGCGCCGGGCGATGGACGTCAGGACGTCCACATTGACGGCAAGCTCGCCTAAAGAGACAAACGGTGTTTTCCCGTCCGCGTCGGCCAGCTTAAATCCCCGGATGGAGGCGGAAAGTGCAAACGGATTGATTTGAATTTGCTCAACGGTCGCCTGCCGGTGCAGGGCCGCGGATATTTTATCGGGCAGCACGGATTTGAGGACGGCCGGAACGATCAGAAACCCCGCGACCGCGATCAGCGCCGCCAGCGCCACGAGGGCGATCAGTATGATTTTCAGTACTTTCATAAAATATACTCCTTTTAAATTGAATCGCGGCGGTCCGCTTCCAAAAGCATCAGTTTACGGCATGACATTTTTCGCGCTTTGGCCGGGGGGATCGGGCGGGCGCTTCCTTTCGTCCGCGCGTCCTTCGTCGCCGGTTTCCGGATGAGGCCGGTCATCTTTTCAATCCGGGCGATGAAAACGTCGGCGGGGGTGTAACCGGCCATGACGGTGTAAACGCAGAGACGATCCGCCGCCAGCTTTTCTGCGGCCGCCCGCGCTTTTTCAAACAGGTCCAGCACCGCCCGGCAGACCTCCGGAGTCAGGCTCGGGGAAAAATCCCACAGCAGCATGCCGAAAAGACAGTGTGCGCCGGGAATGTAGCTTCGGCCGTACATGGCGTTTTCATACCGGGCAAAAAGCAGCAGGGCGGCTTTCAGAACCGTGTCGAAGTTGTCGTCGCCGGAAGCCCCGTCCGTTTGCGGACGCATCCAGCCGATATTCTCCAGAACGCGCCTGGCGACCCGCCGGAAAATGTCCCGGTGGTCCGACAGTGTGCTTTGGGACCGCCCGCGAAGCAGAGCCGGATCGGCGCAAAAGAATTCGCTGAAGCTCAGCGCGTACAGAAGCCACAAAAGACAATTCATGTCCTGGCCGGTCGGCGACGCCGCCAGGCCCCGGTAAAAGCACTGTTCGGCCTCGCCCAACTGATCCAGGACGTCCTGCTGCCGGACGGACCCAGGTCCTGACCCGTTGCCGTGTCTGATGAACCGGATCATCCGGACGGCTCTGTTGAAATGCAGCATGCCCACGGCGGCCCAGACTTCGCTGCCCGTTTCCGTATGTCCGGTGATCTGGCGGCTTTCGGCCAGCGCGCGCTCGAACGCAAGGCTGGAGGCGGCAAAATCCCGTTTGTCCACCGCTGCGTAGAAGTAGATCAGAAAACGCATGAACCGGGCAGTGGGGTGATCCGGCTGGGAAAGCAGCACCTGGGCGAGCACGGCATCCGCTTCATGCGGCATCCGGCGGGCGCGCAGGACCTTGGCGATCTCGATAAGCAGCAGGGAGTTCTGCGGGCAGCGGTGCATGACCGTGAGAGCGCCCGACGAACTTACGGAACTCAGTTCGGGGAAGAGCAGGGCTTGCCGGAAATTTTCGTAAACCGCGCCGGCGGCATCGGCGGGCAGCATATCATCTGTGAGCAGACGGGGAACGTAATCGTAAAAGTGGTTGGGCCAGAAATGGACGACGGACCACAGATCGGCGGGGCGGCCGCCGGGAACGGGGCCCGCCGGGCGGCAGGGCTTGAATCCTTTGAGATTGGCGAGGCCCGCGCACAAATGGGCGAATTCCGTAAGCAGGATGCCGGAATCGTCCCAGAGAGCGTTTTTTCCGGGGGGAACCTCGAGGGGCCGTGCTTCCGGCTTCGGCCCCGCGTCGATTATCATCAACAACCTTTTCCCCGGGTTGCTCTGGGGGCACACGAGCCAGCGGACGGACAGCTGGTGGGCGACGGCCAGAAGGATACGGACGGCCCGGGCATAGAGCCGGGGTTCTTCGGGAGGACCCGGATCCTTGCTGCACCGGAAGGCAAAGGACGATGCGCCGATGATTTCGGGCGACATTTTATGGAGATGACCCGCCATCCGCACCACATCCACGCATTCGGCCAGTTCATTTTTCAACCAGGCGACGTCGGCCGGCGTAATGAGATCTCCCCGCCCCTGCAAGTGGACGCTGATGGCCGCGCCTGCTTTTTCCGCCAAGACGCCCTGTGCGCCGGAGGCGTTTTGCGGGAACTGCAGGAGGAGTTCATAGTTCCAGAAAATATCCGGATGCTTGAAGGCCAGGCGGAAAGCCAGCAACCGGATAAGCGCTCTTTTCTTGGGAGTGTTCGCAAGGAAATTTTTTTTTAAACGGGTGATCATCGGGGCCCGGACGGCGGGCATTCCCAGTGTCCGGGCCAGATGATCCAGCTGCGCAACGAGCGCGTTAACGGACAAATGCTCCGAAAGGGTTTCGATGAGGTCGGAAAACGTCAACCCCGGCGGCAGGCTGCGGTCGCCCGCCGGGCAGCGGTTTTTTTTGAGGAAATCCAGAAAAGCCTTTTCGCTTTCCGCGGCGATGACGGACTCGTGAAACGCAAAGCGGAGGATGCTTGGAATGGCCTTCCGGGAAATTTCCCGGTCATTATCCCTGAACCTCAGGAAACTGTCCGTCGTCGGAAACATGCTGCGCAGGGCCCTTTTGACCGCGTCGCCGGCCGGCCCCGCTGGTATGACCGTCTGGTTGTCTGCCATCTACCGCTTCTCCGTTTTAATGAAACGATCGCTTCATTTCCGTATGAAGGGTGCGCTTCCGTCCCGGCTCCGGACGAAAAGAAATTTTTCTTTTAGACGATTGCCCGGATTGCCGGTTCATCTGCCGGAAAAACTCCCGAATGAAACAAGGACTCCATTTCACCGTGAAACGCTATTTTATTTCATGCGGTCTCCGGATATTGACAGCGCTTGGTTTGTCGAATACAAGTCGCCAATACTTTTTACATGGTTTGAGGATGGATCAACCGGACAAGCCAGGATGCGTATGCCATCTATCGGGTCCATGGTCGGAGGCCGCCTTTGACTGAACGATATCGAAATCGCGGGCATTAAAGTAATGCATTTCAGGCGAAGAATCAATCAAAAAAGGGCTTTCATTCAATAAGCGCCGTTTGGGGGAAGGCCGGGGGCATGCCGCGTCGGTTGAAAACCGGCCCGCAGGAGCCGTACCGGACGAGCAATCAACCGCAGGATGATTCATTTTTTGAGAGGGTGGAAATCCATATGATGGAGAACAATGGCGAACAGACAGGAAGGCCGGGCGATGGATTATTTCCCGGCAACGCAGAGTCCGGCGGAAATTTCACCGGCCGCCTCCAGGAGCGGAGGGAGGCGGGGGATGCGTCCGGGGTGCACCGGGAGGAAAACGATGCGGATTTGCTGTCGACCGCCGACGATCCGTCGGAAGGCCGCTGGCGAATGGACAAGAACCTCTGCTTTACCTTCACCGACGCCGCCTGTGAAAAAATATCGGGCGGCTTCAAAACCGAGGATTTCATCGGCAGGACCCTGCTGGAGTTTCTGACGCCCGAAGGCATCGAACATCTGTGGCGGATCAACAATGCGCGCGTCAAGAAGGAAGGCCGGGGTGTTCGGACGGATGTCATTGAATACGAACTGCAGATGATGCGCAAAGACGGAACGTATTTCTGGGCGGGCATTCGTTCCCGGCCCCAGCGCGATGCGCGGGGCGACGTCGTCGGCTATTCGGGCACCATGCGCGATATCAGTGTCTATAAACGGCAGGAAGCCGAGCGCCTGAGGCTGGAAGACCTGCTTCAAAAAGAGCAAAAAATGGCGGCGGTCGGAAAACTGGCCGGCCGGGTTGCCCAGGAGCTGAATGATATTCTGGCCGGCGCGCTCGGACATTCGGAAATTCTGCTTGCGGAACACGACTCCGCAGGAAGTGCGTGGGCGGCGCATGTTGAAAAGATCATCGGTTCGGGGAAACGGGCTGAAGCCATCATTTTTGACCTTCTGCTGATGACCCGCAAAGACGCGGAGTCGCGTCGGCCGGTAGACGTAAACGGACTGTTTAGCGGTTGCCGGGAAGGAAACGCGTTTCAGGTCATCGGCAAGCGGTGTCCGGAAGTGAGTGTTCATCTGGATCTGGAGCCCTCCCTCCGGTCGGTAGAGGGGGGAGCGCGGCAGTTGGAAAGATCCCTGATGAACCTGCTTATGCTTTCCTGCGAAAACGCAGGTCCGGGGGGCGCCGTGTCCGTCGCCACGCGAACCGTGTATTTCGGCGTTCCCGCCGGCGATGACGACCGCTTGTGGGAAGGCGAATATGTGGCGGTTTCCCTGGCGGACAACGGGCAGGGCATGGCCGACGAAGACATCCGCCATATTTTCGAACCGTTTTATGCCATGAAGGCGATGCAAAAAGGCTTCAGCGGTCTCGAACTGACCGTTGCCCGCGAGGTCATCCGGGATCACAACGGATTTATCGACGTGAGCGGCAGAGTCGGCTGCGGAACGACCTTCACCGTTTATCTGCCCGTTGCGCGCCGGGACACCCGGGACATTTGCCGGATGATGCCGCAGACGAGCTGGACCGCCGGGCTGTCGACGATCAATTGACGGGGGTCGGGCGGCGCAGACACATTCCAAACCGCAGCCGGCAGGCCGTGAAGCAGCAAACGAAAAAAAAGAGGGGGCGCGCGGAAAGTATCGGGGTAGTTCCTTCCTTCCTTCTACCCCGGCGAGTAAATACCCGTTTGATACTTCCTCAAGCCCTCTTCTTTTTTTACGAGAAGAAAACCCGGGCGTCGACGAGCGACACACCCTGTCCCCGGGGATGAACGATGACGGGGTTGAGATCGATTTCCGCAAGATCCGGACAGGCGGCCAGAAGAGCGGATATCCGGCAGATCACGTCGATGAGCGCCTCCACGTCCGCCGGCGCCTTGCCTCTGGCGCCCTCCAGGAGCGGATAGGATTTCAGTTTCCGGAGCATGTCTGCCGCCTCGTTTGGCGTGACCGGCGCCAGACGGACGGACGTGTCTTGAAAAATTTCAACGAAAACGCCGCCCAGGCCGGCCACGATGACGGGGCCGAAAGCCGGATCGCGGCGCCCCCCGACGAAGCATTCCACTCCCGCCGGCGCCATTTCCTGAATCAGATAGCCGTCGATCGCCGGCGGCCGGCGCAGCGCCAAAACATTTTGCTTCATGCCGGCAAGCGTTGCGGCCAGCTGTTTTTTGCTCCGGATGGAGAGCGCCACGCCGCCCACGTCGGATTTATGTGAGGCATCACGCGACACCAGCTTGACGGCCACGGGATAGCGCAGGGGAAGTCTTTCCGGCGCGATTTCATCTTTGAGCAGCAGGCTTTCGGCCGGCCGCAATCCCGCCGCGGCGCAGACGGTCAGCGCCTCATCCGTAAGCGCAATGCGGCCTTCCCGGCGGCAGCGTTCGCGGATCGTTTGAACCGTTTTCGTATCCAGCGGATAATCCGGCAGCGGGCCGCGGCGGTCGCGCGCCTGCTTCATCTCATAATAGGTCCGCGACACGTGGAGCGCTTTTGCGCCTTCGAGCGGCGAGGTGAAAACGGGGAAAGGCTGCGACTGCTGGATCTTGAGGATTTCCTCCCGGTCGGAGATCATGGTGAGACACACCGGTTTGGCGTATTTGTCCACGAGTTTTTCCACGCCGGCCAGGAAGGTCCGCGACATGTCCGCCTCGAAGTCGGCGGAATACAGGTGATTGAACAAAACGCCGTCGTAGGTTTCGATCTTCAGCGCTTCTTCCAGAATGTCCGTGAAAATCGTGTAGTCGAAGATTTCTCCGAGATCCAGCGGATTCTGATGCGCGATGACGCGCGTGTTGTAAATGGTCTTGAGCTTTTCGATGAACGCCGGCGGAAAGGAGACCATCTCGAAGCCGAACCGGCCGCACGCGTCGGCGGAAAGCACCGCGTGGCCGCCGGAGCGCGACAGCACCGCCACCCGGTTGCCTTTCATGAGCGGCATGCGCACGACCTTGATGGCGTTGATGAACTCCAGCTCGTCTTCCACGCGAATGGCGCCGGCCTGGACAAGCGCGCCGTCCACGACCGCGTCGTCGCCGGAAAGCGCCGTGGTGTGGGACTGGGCGATCTTCGCGCTTGCGGACGTGCGGTTGGATTTCTGAATAATGATCGGTTTTTCGCAGGCGCGGGCCAGGTCGAAAAACGTCCGCCCCCGCTTGAATCCTTCGAGATACATGGCGATGATGTCGGTTTGGCCGTCGCGGCTGAAATACTCAAGAAAGTCGGCTTCGTCGAGCATGAGCTTGTTTCCGGTGGCCGCGAACTTGCCGGGCTTGACGCCGTAGCCCGCCACGGCGCGCAGATAGGTGCCGCCCACGCCGCCGCTTTGCGAGATGAGGCCCAGCCGGCCGCCCGTGGGAATGTCGCGGAAAAAGGCGAAGGGCATCATCATCTTGAGATCGAAGTTGACTGTGCCCACGCAGTTGGGGCCGATGATTTTCATGCCGTATCGGGCGGCGACGGCCAGCACTTCCTCTTCCAGCGTGTGATCGCCGTGCGAGTATTCGCTGAAGCCGCCCGATTCGATGACGATATGCGTGATGCCCTTCCGGCCGCATTCTTCCATCAGGCCGGGCACTGTTTTGGCGGGCGTCAGAAAGATCGCGACGTCCGGCGTCTCGGGCAGATCGGACACGCGGGCGTAGATGGGAATGCCGTTCACGTCTCCCTCCCGGGAGCCGACGCCGTAAAGATTTCCCGCGTAGCCGATTTGCTTGTTGTTGAGCAGAACAATTTGGCCCAGATTCATTTTGGTGGCGGAAGCGCCGAAAACAACAATACTGCGGGGGCTGAAGAATTTTTCCATGGACGGATCGCTCCTTTCATCCGGCGCGCAGCAGGCGTTTCCCCGAGCGCCATTTCCTGGTCAACCGCCGGAAGCGGCGTTTTTATAAAATAGCGGACGCCGGCCTGTCAAGGGCAAAGAAAGGAAGCGCCGCGCCCCCGACGGTTTCGGCCCGCGCGAAAGAAATGTTTGACTTCTCCTTCCGGGGCCCTATAATCGTTACATCAGACGTTTTTTTATTCAGGCGGTTTCTTCACGGCGGCCGCAGGGGTCAGCCGCCGGATTTCAGCGGGTGTTTCCGTTCTGGCAGGAGGCGCGGTCATGAAGAGCAAACCAGACAGTTTCGACAGACAGGCCCCGGAAATCGCATCGCTGCGCCGTGAGCTTGAGGAACTCCGTCTGGCCAAAAACGGACTCAAGGAAAGCGAGGAGCGCCTCAAAAGCGTCGTCAGCCGCTCGCCGATCCCCGCATTCGTGATCAGCAAGGATCACCGCATTCTCTACTGGAACAAAGCGCTCGCGCAGCTCACCAAGATTCGGGCCGAAGACGTCATCGGCACGTCCCAGCAATGGCGGGCGTTTTACGGCAAGAAGCGGCCCTGCATGGCGGATCTGCTGGTCAGCCGCGCGCAGGAAAAAATATCCAAGTGGTATACCGGCAAATATACCAAATCCAAGCTCCTCGACGAGGCCTACGAGGCGATCGATTTCTTCCCGGAACTCGGCCATCAGGGCAAGTGGCTGCGTTTCACGGCGGCGATCATCCGCAACGAATCGGGCGAGCTGATCGGCGCCATCGAAACCCTCGAGGACATCACCCGGCGCAAGAAGGCCAAGGAAGCGCTGCTCCGCGCGCATAAGGAGCTGGAGGAGCGCGTCCAGGAAAGGACGGCGGAACTGGCCCAGGCCAACGAAGCGCTTCTGACCGAGCTCATGGAGCGCCACCGGACGCAAAAGGCCCTCAAGCAGACCACCGACCATCTTTCGCTCCTTCTGGAATCCCTGCCGATCATTTCCTACACCCGCAAGGCAAATGAAAATTTCGGCATCACGTTCGTGAGCAGCACCATCGAGGAAATTACCGGTTATCCGCCGCGCTGTTTTATTGAGGAGGAGAATTTCTGGACCGACCACATTCATCCGGACGACCGGCCGCGCATCCTCGACGAGCTCAAGGCCGGCCAGGCCAAAGGGACGCACCGGTACAGCTACCGGTTCCGCGTGATGGACGATTCCTACCGCTGGTTTTCCGATTACTGGCGGGTAGTGCAGCTGCCGGCCGGTTCGACCAATTACATCGTCGGCGCTTGGCAGGACGTGACGGAGGACAAGCGCATCCGCCAGGAAGGCGAGCTTCGCCTCCAGCAGATGATTCAGACGCATAAACTTACCGCGCTCGGCGAAGTGGTGGCCGGCGTCGCGCATGAAATCAACAATCCGGTGAGTTTCATCGCCTACAACGTGCCGATTCTCGAAGAAATCTGGAGCGCGGTGGAGACGATTCTTTCCCGTTCGAGCGCCCGGCATCCCGACTGGGAAAAGCGCGGGCTGTCCTTTGAAGAGGTCTGCCGCAACATGCAGGAGATTATTCAGGCATTCAAGATCGGCGCCAACCGGATCAGCCGGGTCGTGACCAGTCTGAAAGAGTTTTCCCGCTCCGATGAGACCGCCCAGAAAAAGCTGATGTCGGTGCCGGAGGTCATTGCGGGCGCCCTGGTGATTGTGGGCGCGCAGATTCGCCGGACCGTGTCGAAGATCGAACAGGACATCGCCGACGACGTGTTGCCGGTTTCCGGCCAGTTTCAGAAAATCGAGCAGGTGATCGCCAACCTGCTCATTAACGCTCACCAGGCGATTCCGGCCGGCCGAAAGGGCCTCATCACCATCCGCTGCCGTTACATTGAAAGGCTCAAGGCGGTGGTCGTCGATATCGAGGACAACGGCAAGGGAATCGACCGCAAGATCATGGATCAGATTTTCGATCCCTTCTTCACCACGCGGCGCGACCGCGACGGGACGGGCCTGGGGCTGTCCATTTCCTACGGCCTGATCAGGGAGCACCACGGCCTGATCAGCGTGCTGTCGCGGCCGGGGCGGGGCAGCCGGTTTTCCCTTTACCTGCCGGTTGACGGCGAGACGGACATCAGCCTGTATCCGGCCATCCTGTGCATCGATCACAACGTCAAGTATCTGAAAGAGCTCAAGGCCAATTTTGTGGACGCGGTGATCTGGCGGTCGGAAGCCCAGGACAAGCCCGAGGACATCCTCCAGTTTCTTATCGAGCATCCGGAAGTGGATCTCATCGTGTCGGAAGTCCGCCTCAAGGGATTCACCGGCTGGGCGCTCCTGGAAAAAATCCACGCGAAGTTCCCGCTGCTGCCCGTGATTCTCTATTCGGCGGACCGCAAGGCTCTTGTCGCGCCGCCGCAGGCAAAGGCGCTGCCCGACTATACGCTGCACAAACCGTTCAGCATCGATAAGCTTCAGAAGATCATCCATGACGTGGGGAGACAGCAGCTATGAAGATCCTGATAGTCGACGACGAGGAATTGTCCCTGTCCTCCGTGAAGCGCGTGCTCAAGTGGCGCGGTATCCGGGACGTCGAGGCCTGCGACAATGGCCGGGAGGCCGTCGTCCGAATTCGCCGGGATCATTTCGACATCGTTCTTTTGGACCTGCTGATGCCGGACGTGGACGGCATGCAGGTGCTCGAGTCCACCAAGCCGTTTTGTCCGGAGACGGAATTTATCATTCTTACCGCCGTGGACGACATCCAGACCACTGTGCGCGCGATGCGCCAGGGCGCTTACGATTACCTGGTCAAGCCCGTGGACAACGAACTCCTTTTTTTGTCCATCGAGCGGGCCTACGAAAGAAAGGGGCTGCTGGCCGGCCTTTCAATCAACGCCGGCCGCGAGACTCCGGATATTCCCCCTACGTTTTCGGATACGATCACGAAAGACAAGCAGATGAAGGCGCTCATTTCCTATGCCCAGGTGATGGCGCGCAGCGGCAATCCGGTATTGATCACCGGCGAATCGGGAACGGGCAAGGAACTGATGGCGCGCGGCATTCACCGGGCCGGTCCCGCGCCGGCCGGTCCCTTCGTGCCGGTGAACGTGTCCGCCATTCCGGCCACAATGTTTGAAAGCCAGTTTTTCGGCCACGTCAAAGGCGCCTTTACCGGCGCGGACAATCCGCACAGCGGTTTTTTCGAGCAGGCGGACGGCGGAACGCTGTTCCTCGATGAAATCGGCGAACTGCCGATCGGCCTGCAGGCCAAGCTGCTGCGCGTTCTGGAAGACAAGACGTTTACGCCGCTGGGCGCGAGCCGGCCGGTGCGGGTGGATGTGCGGCTGGTGTCGGCCACAAACACCAATCTGGAGGCCGCCTGCCAGGAGGGTAAATTCCGCATGGACCTGATGTACCGGCTCAAGTCCGCTTATGTTTGTCTGCCGCCGCTTCGGGATCGGCGCGGGGACATTCCGCTCCTGGCGTCCCACTTTCTGCAGAAAGCGTGCGCGCGGCACGGAAAAAATATCGGCGGCTTTTCCCCCGAAGCCGCGACCTGGCTGGCGCGCCGGGAGTATCCCGGCAATATCCGCGAACTGGGGCAGATCGTCGAAAACGCCGCGCTGCTCGCTTCCGGCCCGGTCATCACTCCCGCGGATCTGGGCGCCAACGGCCTGATGCCCGAGTCGCCGGTGAACGCCTCCGCGCGTTCCCTGTGTACGCTCAAGGAGAACGACGCAGCGCACGTGCGGTTTGTGCTCGAGGCCGCCGGCGGCAACCGCCGCGAGGCCGCCCGCATCCTGGGCATTACCGTCCGCCAACTGCAGCGGAAACTGGCGGAAGTGAAAAATTCCGGATGAACCGCCTGAACGGAATATCGGGGAAGGGACACGGCAAAAGGCATCCGCCATGAACGACCAGAACAATATCAACGACACGTTGTGTAAAGAACCGGCGGACCGGGACCGGAAAGCGGCGCCCGCTAAGGCCGGCAAGGCTTTTCGCTGTCCGTCCGACGAACTGCCGCGGGCAAACGGGGATCTTTTTCGCCCGCTCGTGGATCAGATGACGGACAGCCTGATCATCATCGACCGGGACGGCGCCATCCGCTTTGCCAACACCGCCGCCCTGCTGCTTGTCGAAGTGGCGTCCGACACGGAAGCCGTCGGCCGAAGCATCATCGAATTCATTGCGCCGGAGAGCCTGCCGGCGGTGATGGAGGGGCTTCGTCAAGTCATGTCGGGACGAAAACGGATAAAAGTGGAGTGCGGAATTCTCACCGCGAAGGGTTGCAACCGCTGGGTGGAGGCCATTGGAACAAAAGTGCGCTACGAAGGCGCGGACTGCGATATGGTGAACATCCGGGACATCACCGGGCGCCGGCAAACGGAAGAAGCCCTGAAGGCGAGCGAAAAACGCTATTACCAGCTTTTTGAAAACATGCTCGACGGTATGGCGCACTGCCGGATGGTGTTCGACGAAGAGGGGCGGCCGGTGGATTTCGTTTACAACCTGGTCAACAGCGCCTTCGAAAGGCTCACCGGCCTTAAGGATGTCGAGGGAAGGCGCGTCACGGAGGTCATTCCGCTCATCCGGGAGCAGAGCCCCGAAGTGCTGGAAATTTACGGACGCGTTGCCCGGACCGGCCGGCCCGAGCAATTCGAACTCCTGTTCAATCCCCTGAACATCTGGCTTTGCATATCCGTGTACAGCCCCGAGGAGGGATCGTTTGTCGCCGTCTTTGAAAATGTCACCGAGCGCAGGCAGGTGGACGTGGAGCGCGAGAAGCTGATCGGAGAGCTGCAGCAGGCCCTCGCGGAAGTGAAAACCTTGAGCGGACTTTTGCCGATCTGCTCGTCCTGCAAGAAAATCCGCAATGATGAAGGCTACTGGGAAAGAATCGAGAAGTACATCTCAGACCGGTCCGGGGCGCTCTTCAGCCACGGCCTCTGCCCGGAATGCGTCAGAAAGTTGTATCCGGATTTACGCGAAAAGAAATAAGAAGCGGCTGTGGTCCCGGCGGGTAAAGCAATGCCGGCAGGTCTTCCTGGGAATGTTTAGCCCGCCATCAAACAATCTTTTTTGCAGAAAAACTTCAGACAAGCAGCCGCCGCTTCAGAGGTCAGGCGCAAAGGTTCGCGCAGCGCGGCTTGCGCTTACAAAGGCGGGTCGGGGCAGGCGTAGTGCCGCGGCAGCGTGTCTGCGCACTGGTCCATGCCGTCGAAAGGCGAGCAGCAGGCGGGCGTAACGCACCCCGTGTAATGATTGGGCCGGACCGTCACGACGCAGACGTTGCCCTGCCAGGCCGCCGTCACGCGGGCGATCCTGTCGGTTTCCTTGCCGTCGCCCGAGCAGGGCGGTATCTGTTTAAACGTGCAGTTTGCCTCGAGAAGAAAATTTGCCCCGGAGTTGTCCGGATTCTGCGGCGGTCCGGCGCCGACCGGACGATCGGCGTGGCGCGTCCAGTACCAGAAGTTCACCTGAATGCCCAGGCCGCAGGCCGTGCCGAGATGCAGGGGAAAGGAAGCGCTCTGCGTGTTGAAGGGAACGCCCTTGCCGCCCGGCGCTCCGGCGGGAAGAAAAATTTTGATGGTCTCGCCGTTCGACACGTAAGGCGCGCAGGGACCGCCGTCGGCGGGCGCAATCCTGTTTTCCACGGCGACGGTGAGCGTGCCCTCGGCGCCGTCCGGAACACCGTCGTTGTCCGAATCGGGATCGGCGGGATCCGTGCCGGTGAAAAACCGCTCCGCCGCGTCGGCAAGCCCGTCGCCGTCCGAGTCTTTCGCATTTTCGCCCGTATTGCAGCCGGCCAGGACCAGAAGAAAGACAACTGCCCAAAGCGCAAGCGTCGCGGACCGTCTCATCGGAAATCCTCGCTTTTGGAATGGTGGCGCGAAGGCGGAAGTATTTTCTTTTCCGCCGGATAAGTCAACGCCTTTTTTGGGTGCATCCGGTCCTTAAATAAATGACGGATCGCGTTTGCCGGCTTTCAGTATTTGCGGCCGCGGGGATCCACCATCGGCACGAAGCGCACGCCGATGGCGGCCTGTTTTTCCAGGCGGCCGTTCTTTTTGACGAGCACGCAGAGCTCCTGCACCCAGGATTCTCCGACGGGAATGACCATCCGGCCGCCTTCGGCAAGTTGATCCGCAAGCGGCTCGGGCACTTTGGTCGGAGCGCAGGTGACGAGGATGGCGTCGAAAGGCGCTGCTTCCGGCCAGCCCAGGTAGCCGTCGCCGATCCGGAGGCGCACATTCGGATAAAGCCGCGCCAGGAGCTTTTCGGCGCGCCGTCCCAGCGATTCCACGATTTCAATCGTGTATACGTCCCGGCACAGTTCGGCCAGCACCGCGGCCTGATAGCCGGAGCCCGTGCCGATTTCAAGGACCTTCATGTCCGGCCGCGGCTGGATAGCAGCCGTCATCAGCGCCACGATGTAGGGCTGGGAAATCGTCTGGCCTTCTCCGATGGGCAGGGGATGGTCGTCGTAAGCCCTGCCCCGGAGGGCTTCCGGAACAAAGTCGTGGCGTCTGACTTTTTTCATGGCGTCCAGGACTTTTGCGTCGCGGATGCCGCGGGCTTCGATTTGCAGGGCGACCATTTGATTACGCCTTGCGGTGTAATCTTGCTCGGCGTCGCTGCGGTCCGCGGATTGCGCCGTCCAGATAAAGCAAAGCGTAATGAGCAAACCAAACCCCGCCGCTTTTTGCAGCGCGCTGCGGCTGATTCGTGTTGTATTCATCGTTTGTCCTCCAAAGGATCAGTTCCGTTTATTTTATGTTCGGATATTCCCGGGCGCCGGAATTTTCGTTTGGCCCGCTGTGTGTCCCCCCCCCCCCGTCTTTTTTCGCCGCCAAATCAAAAGCGGCAGCCCCGACAAAAGAACGCCCACGCCGACCCAGGCGCCGCGCCCGGTGTAGGCAAGGCTGGCATAAAAAAGAAAACCGCACACGGCAATGAAAACGAGCGGCGGTAGGGGATAGAGGGGAATCGAAAAAGGACGGGGCGCCTGCGGACGGCTTTGCCGAAGCAGGATCACGGACAGGCCGACCAGGAGAAAAAAAAGCCAGAAGACGGGGGCGGTGTATTCGACCATCATGACGAATCCGTCGGGCGCCCCCGTTCCCAGGGCGACCAGCGCCAGAGCGGCTGCGCCCTGGGCAAGGAGGGCGTTGACCGGCGTGTGACGGGCGCCCTGCCAGCGTCCCAGAAACGCCAGGACGTCGCAGTCTCGCCCCAGGGCGTAGGCGGTTCTCGCGCCGGTGATCATGGCGGCGTTGAGTGTGCTGGCCGCCGCCAGAAGGATCAGGACCGATGTGACGGCGCCGCCCGGCGCTCCCAGCACAAGACGCATCAGATCCGCCACAACGGTTCCGGAAGAGGCCATGGCTTCCCGGCCCAGGCCTTTTAAAAGGACGAGATTGACCAGCAGATAAAGAGCCGTAACGCAGCCGACGCTGATGAGGAGCACCTTGAGGATATTGCGCCGGCCCGCGCGGATTTCGGCCGACAGAAACGACGCTTCGTTCCAGCCGCCGTAGGTTAAAAGGACAAAGATCATGGCTGTCCCGAGCGACTGCTTTTCCGGAACGAGAGAGCCTGCCGGCCCGGCCGGCTGCGAAGAGGCAAGGAAAAGGCCCAGCGCGGAGACCGTGACGAGCCCCGCGACGATTCCCGCCGCGAGAACGATTTGTGCCGCCTTGCCCTGCCGGATGCCCGCCATATTAACCGCTGTGAAGAGGATAACGGCCAGGGCGGCGTAAACGGATGAAGAGAAAGGTCCGAGATGAAAAATCACCGAGGCGTAGTCGCCGATCAGAAAAGCGACCATGGCAATGGATCCGGTCTGGATCACGGCGATGCGCGCCCAGGCGTACAGGAAGGAAGGTGCCCGGCCGAAGGCCCGGGTGAGGTAGTGATAATCGCCGCCGGCGTGGGGATAGGCGCACATGAGTTCGGCGTAGCACAGAGCGCCCGCCAGCGACGCCAGTCCGCCCGCCAGCCAGAACAGGAGCGCCGTCGCAGCGCCGGAGGCGTTTGCCGCCACGACGGACGGCGTTTTGAAAATGCCGACGCCGACGACCGTGCCCACGACGATGGCGACCGCGTCGAAAACCGACAGCGTCTTTTCGGGTCCGGCGGCCTCAAACATCGGATCCTTCCTTGTGCGGAAAAAGGCCGTTTGTCTGTTAAACCGGGAAAGCCCTGTGCCGGAGGATGAAGGGGCGCAAAACAAAAATCGCAGGGAAAGGAAAAACTGTTTTACACAAATGAAGTATAGAAAAAACGGTCCACCGTGTCAATACGTCCGCAAAACGCGCCGGACCGGGCGGGACCCGGGTCCGGCGCAAAGCAATCCGCAAAGAGCCGGCTTTCGGTCAGGCGGCGGGCGTTTTCGTCCGGGCCTTCCGGGCTTCGGCCACTTCGAAATCCCGCAGGCTCCGGACCATGTCCTGAATCGCGGCGGGAAGCGTCGTCACGGGCCGGCCCGTGGACAGAGCCAGGTAGTAAATGTGGGCGATTTTTTCCAGGAGCTCCGTGGCGAGAAGCGCCTTGTCCATGGTCTTGCCCAGAACGATGACGCCGTGGTTCTGGATGATGTAGGCGTTGGCGTTGTTGCCGAGCTTGCCCGCCACATTGGCGGCGAGCTCCGGACTTCCCGAAAGCGCGTAGGGAGCAACCTCCACTTTTTCGCCCAGCGCCAGGGCGACCTCGTCGAACAGCGCGGGGATAGGTTCGTTGAGGACGGCAAAAACGCTGCCGTAAAGCTGGTGCGTGTGAATGACGGCGTTTGCGTCGGGGCGTTCGCGGTAGACCGCCGCGTGCAGTCCGGCTTCAACGGAGGGCGGCTTGGTTCCTTCCACCATCGCGCCGGAAAAATCGACGATGCAGATGTCCGCCGGCGCAAGCTCGGCATATTTGACCGACGACGGCGTGATGGCCAGCAGCTCCTTCTGCGGAATTCTCACCGAGACGTTGCCGCCTGTGCCACGAAGCGAGCCGAAATAACCGTGTTCCGAAAGCCAGAGACTCGTCTCCAGCACTTCTTGCTGATAGCGTTCGTAGGGACGCATGGCGCTTTATCCTCTCTTTCCTCATCGGCGGGGAAGGTCTTTTCCGCCCGCCGCGGTTTTCACGACGTGATGGACGGCCGCTTGTTCTGGGCCAGTTCCTCTTGTTTTTTGACATCCGGTTCGGGACGCGGGCCGGACCAGGTGAAAGTGTCCAGGACTTCCGGATTCAGAATATAGTCCGGCTTTTCTCCCGCGAAGAGCTTGCGGATCTGATCGGCGGCGACGGCTCCCTGGTGCGCCGCGATTTCCGCGGTGTTGCCGCCCAGGTGCGGCGTGGCCAGAACGCGGGGATGCGCGACGAGCGGATCGTCGCCGGCCGGCGGTTCGGTGGAAAAGACATCCAGGGCGGCGCCGGCGATTTTGCCTGTGTCAAGCGCCTCCAGGAGGGCCGCTTCGTCCGCGAGCGAGGCCCTGGCCGTGTTGATGAAAAAGGCGCCGGTCTTCATGCGCGCGAAGGCTTCGCGGTTCATGAGGCCGCGGGTTGCCTCCACCGCGGGGGCGTGGACGCTTACGAAATCGCTTTCGGCCAGAAGCTCTGCAAAGGAAACTTTCCGTCCGCCGAGGAGCGCTCCGTCTGCGGCCGTCATTTGCGGATCACAGAAGACGACATTGGCGCCGAAGCCGGCCAGACGGGCGGCGACCGCGGCGCCGACCTTGCCCAGTCCGATGAGGCCGACGGTTTTTCTCCACAGTTCGCTCCCCTGGTATTTCAGATAGGCTTCACCCATTTTGGCCATGTCGCCCGCCGCAATGCCCTCGCGCTTGAGGAAGTCGGACGACGCCGGCATTTTGCGGGCCAGCATGATCATGAAGGCCACGGTCAGGTCCGCCACCGCGTCCGCGTTTCTTCCGGGCGTGTTGATGACGGGAATGCCGTAGGCGGTGGCGGCGGCCAGGTCCACGTTCACGGCGTTGCCGCGGCAAGTGACGATCGCCCGCAGGTCCCGCGCGTCGCGGATGGCCGGAAAGTCGACCACGTCCATTTCCGTGATGAAAATCTGCGCGCCGGAAAGCGCCGCCGCAAGATCGGCGCCTCCGTCGTAGAGCTTCATTTTTTCCCGCCAGCCGGCGTAAACCACGGAGCCGATCGCTTCCAGCTCGCTTATGGCGGCCGAATCCAGCGAGGCCGTGACGAAGATATGCGGCGCGAAGCAGGGATCCGCCGCCCGCGCAGCTGAGGGAGACGGTTCGAAAAGCGATGCCGTGAGCAGATTGCCGATTTCCGCGTCGGCCGCGGCGCGCTTGTCGAAAGCCTGCCGCCATCCGGCATACAGGTTTGCGTATTTTGCCGCCGTTTGACCGGGTCGGTGTTCCTTCATGCCCGCGGCGATTTTTTCCGCTCCGGAGACGGCGTCGGCAAAGAGCCCCGCTCCGACGCCCGCCAGGAGCGCCGCGCCGACGGAGGTCACTTCGGCGGTGGGCGGGACCCAAACGGCGCTTCCCGTCACGTCGGCGACCACGGCGTTGAAAAGCGAACTCGCGGACATGCCGCCGGCCAGGCGCACCGCGTCCGTCTTTTTGCCGGAAACCGCGGTGAGCTGTTCAAGATTGGCGCGGACGGAATAAGCGATGCCCTCCACGAGCGCCCGGGCAAGATGCCGGCGGCTGCGGGAAGGATCGCCCGTGACCATGTGCGACAGACTCAGGTTTCCGACCGGCAAACCCACGACGCGTCCGTCGAAGAGCGCAACGCCGAACGTGGAATAGACGCCGGCCGCGCCGGGCAGGGACAGTCCGGCTTCGGCAAAAAGGCAAAGCGTCGGATCGGGGGCGCTGGGATAGAGGAGGCGGGCAAACCAGTCGAGCACATCGCCCGTCACCATGCCGTTGCTCTCCAGGACGAAACGCCCCGGAACGACATGCTCGCCGCTCCAGAGTTTTCCCGACGGATCGAGAATCAGTTCGTCCGTCACCAGCTGGAGCGGCATGGTTGTCCCCGCGATGACGGCCAGGTCTCCGTCCCGCACGGCGCCCGCGCCCAGAAGACCGCACTGCGTGTCCGCACCGCCTGCCGCCACGGGAATGCCGGGAACCAGGCCGAAGAGGTCGGCCGCCTCCCGGGTCAGAACTCCCAGAGGAGAACCGGAATCAACCGGTTCGGGAAAAAGCGACCGGGAAAAGCCCAGCGAATCGATCAGATCGCCGGCCCAGCGGCGCTGCTTCAGGTCATACAGGAGGGATTCGCCGGCCTGAGATCGCTCCGCGGCCATTTTCCCCGACAGGATGAAGGCGACCCAGTCGGTGACCGACAGGGCAAAAACCGCCCGGCCGAAGAGGTCGGGCGCATTGTTTTTGAGCCAGACCAGGCGCGTGCCGAGAAACAGGGGAGTCGGCCAGTGGCCGGTCAGAGCGTGAATTTCTCCTCCCCGCTCGGCGCCCAGAATCAAACCCTCGCCCAGCGCCCGGGCGTCGCGGTTGGGCGTCGCCAGAAGGACGTTGTTTTCCCGGTCGAGGATCACGCTGGTGTTGCGCATGCCGCTTGCCGCGATGCCGGCGATTTGTCCGGGCGATATTTGCGCCCGGGCCAGGACTTCGCGCGAGGCTTCGCCGAGCTTTTTGAGCATGCCGGCCGTGTCCATGTTGCAGCCCAGGCCGCTCGTGCCCGGCGCAACGGGATGGGTCCAGGCGCGCTTTGCCGATACGACGGCGCCCGTTTCGGAATTCAGCACCAGGCAGCGGCCGGAGCCGCCCCCTACATCGATGGCCATCAGATAGGTCGGTTTCATGGAAGCTCCTTTTCTTTTCACCTGGCACAATAAGAGTTTGCGCTTTTGGTGTCAAGACCTTTGGGGGGCAGTCGGGCGGGACCTGGGCCGCGCCGGCGCCGGATGCAGGTACTTCCGTTACGGAGGCCGCCCTTTTTCTTTTTTCATCCAGGCCATCAGGTCATCATATCCGCCGCAGGTGTCCAGGCGGTTATCCGCGAAACTCCTGCGGACCGCCTTCGCGGAAAGCCGCGTTTCCACGAGGAAGGTCCGGATGCCCGCGTCGCGGGCGGGCAGGTCCTCCTCCGGACTGTTGCCGATCATCAGACAGCGCGTGGGCTCGAGCGCCAGGCGCGCCAGAAGCTCCGTATAGAAGGCGACGCCGGGCTTTGTCCGGCTCATGTTTTGGGAATGCGTGATCCAGAAAAAATCCGCGGCGTCGAGTCCGGCCCATTCCAGGCGGTACAAAACGGTTCGGGCCGGAAAGACGGGATTGGTGACGATCGCCAGGCGATAGCCGAGCGCTTTGGCCAGGCAAACGGCGTCGCGCGCCCGGGCGACCGGCGTGAAATACGGCTTAAGCGACCGGAAATCCTTTTCAATCATTTCGGAAACCAGCCTGTCGACGGCGTCCGGTGTGGTGCGGCCGCACCTGGCCATGTGTTCCAGAAAAACGTCGTGGTTGAAGCGGTCGCTGCGATTGGAAAGTACGGCCGCGATGGATTTTTTGAAGGATAGACAAAAGGATACGGGATTGAAAAGGGGTCGAAACCGAAAAAACGCCCGCAGATAAAACAGGAACGTCGCTTTGGCGCTCATGTCGATGAGGGTTCCGTCCAGATCGAAAAGCAGCGTGTCGATGGTTCCGGCCGGAAGCCCGGACAGTTTTTTTCTTTCCATGGCCTTTGTCTTCCGGGCGGGCGGTGTGTGACCCGGCTCAGCAGAAATTTGTCTTTCCGCTTTGCGCCATAGCATCCTTTTTACAAAAAGGGAAGGCGCCGCGCTGAAACAGGCGGTTCCCGCGGGATGATACACGGGTGGCGGCACGGCAGATGAAACCGTCTTGCCGATATGTTGGATTTAAGTCAAGCTGAAGTCCTGGCGGCTTTTTCACTGCCGGTTAACAGCAGCGCCGGCAGGATTCCCGTAATTTTTGAAAATAATGCAGCGAATCCGATCCGGAAGCCGACAGGGGGCTATTATCAGTCTTTCTGGATTTATTAGAGATATGGCTCAATCACCCGGCGCGGTTTGGCTGCTGCAGCGGCGCCCGGCGCCACTTTTTCCGCGGTTGATTTTTTCTTGCATTCTTTTTCGGAAGTTGCTAGGGGAAGTCCAGACGTTATATATAATCTCTTAATAAGTTGTCGGTTTAATTGTCGTCGAAAGGAAGCGACGGATGATTTTCGTGACATCTCTCAGTTCCACACCGTTGAAACACAAATTGAAAATTAATCGAATCGGCTTTGTCCGCGCCGTGCGGTATCCTGGGCTGCCTGCGGAGAGTTACGCGCCGGCCACGGAACTGGAGTCGGAAAGAACAGCCTTTCAGAAAGGAGGAGTTGCTCAAGAATAAAACGACAGGGATCACGATGAACCTTAACTGTCTTTTTCAATAAGGAGGTCAAACGATGGACTTTTTATTGATGCTGCTCTTTGGATTGATGTTGTCTCCCCTTGTTCTTGAACCGTTTCTGGTTAAATTATCCCACTGGATTGCGGCCCGGGCCGTGATTGAGCGCGTGTCTCCGGAGGTGCTCGCCTGCGACGTCAAAGCATTTATCGATGAGGCCGGATCGGAATTCACGGCGCTGGGTTTTCACTTTGCCGGCTATATGGTCCTTCACGGCTATACGCCCAGGCTGACGTCTTACTTCGGTCTGTTCCGGCACGACACGCTGGAAACGACCGGCATGGCGGCCGTGGTCCTGCACGACGCCGGACCCGAGCTGAAGTATTATGAGTTTACCACCGTTTGTTCCGACGGCCGGACCATCGATGTCAACAACGCTCCGCTTGCGGGAGCGTGTGAAAATCCCGAGAAAATATCGTATGGCTACCCGCAGATCCAATCCGTCAGAAAGCTTTACGAAATTCACAGGTGGGTGACCGGTCCGGTTGAAATACAATCCTGCGGCAAGAGTCTTTTTCCGGGAAATGACGCGGAAATGATCGCCCGGACGCTGGACCGGGAGACGGCGCTGCAGGCCAAATACGGCTACTATGTTCTCAATGAAAACCGGGCGCGCTACGAGCCGACCTGGAAGGGCGCCTTCAGGATGACGCAAAAGCGGATTTTTCCTTTTAAACCGATTTTTTCTTATCTGGATTCGCGTCTGGCCCGAAAGGCGATTGCGGACATGCCTGCCTGAACGGAAAGAAATCGAACGCTGTCCCAAGATTTCATGAGGTGTTTTCAACCCCGGCAACAACAGACCAGCGATAGAAGGAGGAAAAATGAACGATCGTCATTTATCCGGCGCCAAACGAAGGTTGATCGTGGCTCTCTTGTTGATTTTTTTCGGAGGACTGCTCGCGTGGTGCGTCCAGACGGGAGGGGGGACGATCAAGATCAAGGACGTGCGTTTTGTCGGTTCCGACGGCCGCGTCACCAGCGCGCTTTTGTACATTCCGCCGGGCGTCAGCAGCAAGGCTCCGGCGCCGGGCATTGTCGCCACGCACGGATATATCAATTCCCGGGAGACGCAGGACGGCTTCGCCATTGAATTTGCCCGGCGCGGCTATGTCATCCTGGCACCCGATCAGTCCGGCCACGGATTTTCCGATCCTCCTGCCTTCGCTGCCGGATTCGGCGGACTGGATACCCTCAAATATCTGCGTTCGCTGGACATCGTCGATCCGAAAAATATCGGCCTTGAAGGCCACTCCATGGGCGGCTGGGCTTCGGTGGCCGCCGCATCGGCCAATCCTGACGGATATGCGTCCATGGTGCTGGCCAGCTCGTCGACGGGAACCTACGGCGTGGCGGACGGGACTCCGACGTTTCCGCGCAACCTGGCCATCATCTTCAGCCGCTACGACGAATTTTCCGGCCTGATGTGGGGGACGCTGATTCCCCGGGACGTAGGCAAGACGGAAAAGATGAAAAAGATCTTCGATACGAAGGAAGACATCGAGGTGGGAAAACTTTACGGTTCGCTCGAAAACGGAACGGCCCGCAAACTGTACTCCCCCGGCATGATCCATCCCCGCGTGCACTTCTCGACCGAGGGCATCGGCGCGGCGGTGGAATGGATGCAGATGACGCTCAAAGGCGGAAAGAATCTGCCGCCCTCCGATCAGATCTGGTACTGGAAGGAACTGGGCACGTTTATCGCCATGATCGGAATGATTTTGCTGGTATTTCCGCTGGGCGCCCTGCTGCTTGAGACGGGCTTTTTCCGGGAGCTTGCTGAAACGCCGCCCAATCAAAAAGCGCTGCGGGGCGCCGGCTGGTGGGTGGGAGCGGTCCTGACCGTGTTGATTCCCATTCCTCTCCTGGTCGTCACCATCGCTTCGCACGGTAAAGGCTATCAGGCCGCGACCGCCTTCTGGCCGCAGAACATCACGACGACGATCATGTACTGGGCGCTGTTTGTGGCCGCCGTGTCTCTCGTCCTGTTTTTGCTGTGGCATTTTATCTTCAACAGGAAGAACGCCACAGGCGTCAACTACGGGCTCACCTGGGCAGGCCGGGGGATGGACATCCGCAAAATCTGGAAATCGCTTCTGCTTGCGGCTGTCATTGCCGTCGCCGCGTATCTGACTCTGGCGTTTTCCGCCTGGGCGTTTACGACCGACTACCGGCTGTGGATTTTCGCAATCAAGCCCATGACCATTTCCCATTTCCGCATTTTCCTGTGCTACCTGATTCCCTTTGTGATTTATTTCCTGGTCATCGGCTTGTGCCTGCACGGACAGTTGCGGCGGGGCCGCGTCGGGGGCGCGCTGAGTTTCTGGCCCGAAGCCCTTATCAACATCTTCCTTTTGATTACTGCCTATATCATCTGTGAAGCGATTCAGTACGCGCCGCTCCTGGCCGGGGGAACGCTGGGCCTGCCGCCCGCGGCTTTGTTCGGCATCGTTCTGTTTCAGTTCTTCCCGATCTTCGTCATTGCGGCCCTGGTTTCGACGTACTTCTTCCGGAAGACGGGGCATATTTATGCCGGCGCGTTTTTGAACGCCATGCTGGTCACCTGGCTTGTGGTTGCGGGCCAGGCTACGCACTTCGCCTGCAGGTAAGCGTTATTTGCCGCGGGGCGGCCCGGATGACACAGGCCGCCCCGCGTTTTTCCCGGCGTTTTCCGTTTTTTCTCTGAAGTTTTTCTTGCCTTGTTTCGAGGAATTGATCATATTTCCGGGAAAGCTTCCGCAAAGCGGGAGCACGGAAAGGCCCAGCTCTTACATGAAAGGTTTTTTTGCTTCCGGATTTTTTGCCGGCGCCAGACGGTTGTTCCTGGGAAACACCGACATCCTGCAGGACGTCGCTTCGCAGAATCTCGGCCGGCTTGCCTACATTATTCCCATAGCGGCCCTGGTGCACCTGTTGCATGTGATCCTGTTCGGAATGATGACGCCTTCTTCCGACGCGGAAGCGCTCTGGCGCGCGGGAGTGATCGGCGTTCATTTCGCCGGCATGATCGGTATGGCGCTCTTTTACGCCGTGCTTCTCGGCATCCGGCGCCGCGGGCAGACGGAAGGGCGGGCCGCCCGCTGGCTGCCGAACATCATTATTCTGGTCGTGCTCCTGGAAGCGATGGCCCTGGTGACGTTCGACCAGCACGTCACCAGCAATATCACGCCCTTTGTCGTGATCTGCGCGATCATGGCCGTCGTGATTCTGATCAGGCCGTGGCTGTCTTTGGCCTTCTATCTTCTGGCCTATCTCCTGTTCTATATCGGCATGGGCCTCATCCAGCCGCTTCCGGAAATCGTCCTCACCAACCGGGTCAACGGCCTTTCGGCCATTGCCGTCGGCATCTGCGCTTCGCTGATCCTGTGGCAGACCAACAAAAGAAACGTCATTCAGCAGCGCAAAATTACCGATCAGCAGGCGAAGCTGGAGAAGATGAATCAGGAGCTGGCGGCTCTGTCCGAGACCGACGAACTGACCGGGCTGGCCAACCGGCGCCGGTTCAACAAGACCCTGGCGGACGAACTGGCCCGCCATATCCGCAGCGGCGAACCGTTGGCCCTGATCATGACGGACATCGATCATTTCAAGCTGTACAACGATCTGCTCGGGCATCAGGCCGGCGATGACTGCCTGCGCCGGGTCGCGGCCGCGCATCAAAAATGCGCGGGCAGGCCTTACGATCTGGCCGCCCGCTACGGCGGCGAAGAATTTACGCTGATCCTTCCCTATACCCATGCCGCCGGCGCGGTGCGCATCGCCCGGGTTCTTCAGGACGAACTGGCCGCCCTGAAAATTTTCCATCCGGCGCCCGAGACGCAGGGCATCGTGACGCTCAGCATGGGCATCGTGTCGCTGGCGCCGACCCAGGACGTTACGGCGGAAGACCTGATCGGATATGCCGACGCCGCCCTCTACGCCAGCAAAAGCGGCGGCCGAAACAGGTTCACGGTTTCCGACTGCCGGCGGTGCTGAACGGCGGCGCAGTTGCGGAAATTATCCGGCGCCGGCCTCAGGCCAACTCGTCTTTCCATGGCCAGAGAAACATGCCGCCCTCCAGCGTATGGACGTCGGCAAAGCCCGCCCCGTCCAGCATCCGCTGCGCAGTGAACCCCCGGAGGCCGAGCAGGCAGACGCAAATGATTTTGCGGTCCTTCGGCAGTTCGCCCATCCGGCGGGGCAGCTCGTCGAGGGGAAGGTTGACGACGCCCGGATGATCGATATGCGCGCGCTCGAATTCCAGGGCCGACCGGACATCCACCATCAGCGCGCTTCCCTGCTCGAGAAGCGCTTTGGCTTCCCGCGCGTCAACCGGCTTCATGAGGCCGGAGGCGATGTTCCCCACGACGTTTAGCGCTGAGACGAAAACGTCCAGCGCTGCGGAGAAGGGCGGCGCGTAAGCCAGGTCCAGAGAAACGATGTCCCGGATGGAAGCGCCAAGCCGGATGGCGGTCGCGGCGACGTCGATCCGGCGCGCCGCGTCGCCTTTTCCCACCGCCTGCATTCCCAGAAGTCTGTGCGTGCCGTTTTCGTAAATCAGTTTGAGCCCCAGAATCTGGCTTCCCGGATAGTAGTGGGCTTTGTCGAAGCCGCAGACCGAGACGGCGCCGGCGTCGAGATGCAGCCGGGATGCCTGCGCTTCCGTGACGCCGGTCGAGCCGACGCTGTAGTCGAACGCCTTGCAGGCGAAGGTGCCCTGCACGCCGGGAAACTCAGAAGGAATTCCGCAGATGTTGTCGGCGATGACGCGGCCGTGCTTGTTGGCGGTGGAGCCGAGCGGAATGTAGCAGGGCTTTCCCGTGACGAGATGGACGTTTTCCACCAGGTCGCCTCCGGCGTAAATCGCCGGATCGTCGGTTTGCATCCGGGCGTTGACCCGAAGCGCGCCTGTTTTTCCCAGCGACAGTCCGGCGGCTTGGGCAAGCTTTGTCCGGGGCGCGAGCCCCGCGGCGATAATGACGATATCGGCGTCGTACTGCGCTTTTTTCGTGATTACCCGGCCGACGCGCCCGTCGGTTTCTCCGAAAGAGAGAATTTCGGCGTTAAGTTCGACGGCCACGTTGTTTTCAAAGAAGTGCTCCTCGATCATCGCCGCGATTTCAAAGTCGAGCAGGCCCGGAAAGAGCTGGCTTTCCCGCTCCAGCATTGTCACGCTCCATTTTCTGGCCGCGAGCGCCTCGGCGGTTTCTACGCCGATAAAGCTTCCGCCGACGATGACGGCCGAGCCGTGTCCGCGGTCGCCGAGCTCCGCCGCGAGCGCCTCGGCGTCTTCCAGACGGGTCAGATGGTAAACGCCCTTGAGCTCAGCTCCCGGAATCGGGGGCGTCTTCGGCGCGGCGCCCATCGCCAGAACGAGCGCGTCATAGGCGAAAGAGAAGGATTTGCCGGTGGCGACGTCTTCAGCCTCCACAAGGCGGGCCGTCCGGTCGATGTGCAGCGCCCGGAGGCCGGCGCGGATTTGGATGCCCTTGACCTCTTGAAAATACGCGGCGTCGCGGATCCGGCCGTAGGTGGTTTTTCGCAGGTCGTCCATCGCGCGGACCCTGCCGCCGAGATAATAGGGCATGCCGCAGGTGGCGTAGGAAATGTAGCGGCTTTCGTCGAGAAGGGTGACGTCATCGTCGGGACAGAGCCGCCGAATGCGCGACGCCGCTTTAGCGCCGCAGGCGGATGCCCCGATCACAAGAATTCGTTTGCTCATGAAATACTCCTGTTCTTTTTTCCGGTGGAAATCCGCGCCGCTCTTCAGACGGCGACGATTTTGCGGCGCGGCTTGCGAGGAACAGCGGACGATTTCCCGGAAACGGGTTTTCCGGACTTCTCCGGAGACAATCGAAGTATAGGAAAGGGGGGCCTGTGCGTCAAGAAAATCCTTGCCGCGCTTTTCATAACCGTTGACATCCCCCGGGGAAAACTGCCATGATGGGCGCGAAAGAAACATCTTCAAGGAGGCATAAAATGGCCGTGAAGGAATGCGCAAACTGCGGATACAGGTCGGCAGAGTCTTTTGAAAACGACATCTGCCCCGCCTGCGGCGTGACTTTCTGGAAATGCCGGGAATGCGGCTACATCCTGAAAGCCGCGACCCTGCCGGAGCAGTGCCCGTCGTGTTTCAAAAAATGCGAGTTTAAAAACGTCACTTGCTACACGCCGGAATGCGGCGGACCGGGCAACGTCGATCCGTCGCTGTAAGCATCATTAAGATCCGGCGCCGGAGGGCGGAAGCATTCCGCGGGGCGCAGGTGCGGCCGCCGTTTTGGCGGACATATGGACCGTTTCCCCGGATACGGAAAAACATCCGCCGGCCGGCAGGACGCTCTTACGGCTCCACCACAATCTTGATTGCCGTCTTGCTTTTGGCCGCGAGGACGTCGAATCCGCGCGTTGCGATATCGGTAAGCGGAATGATATCCGTGATGATACTTTCCGGACGGATGGTCCCGGTGGCCAGCCACTGCATCGCCAGGTCCGGTTTAATCGAATTGGTGCCGATCATGGTCGTTTCGCGGGTGACGAACCCCAGCATGTGCACCAGGGCCCGCTCGGTGAAGATTCCCTGAACGATCACCGTTCCCTGATAGCGCGCCGAGGCGAGGCAGTCCTTGAGACTGGCCTCGATGCCGACGGCTTCAATCGCCACGTCCACGCCGCGTCCGCCCGTGAGCTCCTTGATTCTGGGCGGGCTTTTAATGGCGGACGGATCCCAGACTTCCGTGGCGCCCAGTTCCAATGCCTTTTGGCGCCGGTTCTCCAGCGTGTCCGTCATGTAGACGGTTTGAACGCCCATCGCCTTGAGCCCCAGAAGCAGCATGAGCCCCACCGTCCCCGCGCCGGCGATGAAAACCGTGTCCTCGGGGGTGACGCGGCCGCGGTCGATGGCGTAAGCCGCTCCGGACAAAGGCTCCAGAACCGTCGCCCGCTTCCAGTCCATGTCGTCGGGAATTTTCAACAGCCTCTCCACCGGGCAGATCACCGCTTCGGCGTAAGCGCCCGGCACCAGCGTGCAGACGCGGTCTCCGGTGTTGTATCCCTCCACGCCGGGACCGACGGCGTCAATCGTGCCGCAGGCTTCGTGTCCGAACGGACTTTCCGGAAACGGCCCGTGCAGGTACTCGTGCAGATCCGATCCGCAGATGCCGCAGTATTTGATTTGAACTTTGACTTCGCCTCTGCCCGGTGCGGAATCCGCAACGTCTTCAACCCGGATATTCCGGATGCCGTGGTAGATGGTTTTTTTCATAAGAGCTCCTTTCGCCTGGAAAAAATGTCCGTCCGCGGGGACGTCTTTGTGCGCCTATCATGCGCCTCTCGAATCGTCAAGGCGGGGTCCCGGAATCGGCGGCCTCGTCGAAGAGCCGCCGGACGGCCTCCCGATATTGGTCCGGGGTGTGCGTCTTGTTGATCCGCTTTCTGGCTTTTTCGCTTTGTTCAAAGAAGGCGGCCGAGTAAGTCCAGAATTCTTTCATCTTGTTTTGCAGATGGGCGGGGCCGCACAGAATCCGCGCGTATTCCTCAAAGACGTGATCGTGGAAGGCCTGCATGAGGGACAGCTTTTCCGCGCGCGTTTTTTTCACGCCGCCCCGGATGTCTTCCGCCAGAAACGGATTGCCCAGAAGCCCCCGGCCGATCATCCAGCCTGCGACCGATCCGAAGCGGGCCGCAAGCGCCGCCATCTTTTCTGCGGAATCAATGTCTCCGTTGTATACCACCTTGTGCGCCGACTGCGCCAGGCATTCTCCGAAACGGTCCAGATCGACCTCTCCCATGTACATCTGCGCGCCCGTGCGCGGATGAATGATCAGCTCCGCCAGCGGATAGCGGTTGAAAACGGGCAGCAGGCTAAAAATATCATCGGCATCCCGGAATCCCAGCCGCAGTTTGATGGAGAGCTTCGGCTGCAGATCCGGCAGGGCCTTGTCGAGAAAAGCGTCGATCCGGTCCGGATGGCACAGCATGCCGGCGCCGCGGCCCTTCTTGGCGACCATGCGAAACGGACAGCCGAGATTCCAGTTGACCGTGTCGAAACCCAGCTCGTACAGACGGTTCGCAAGACTTGTGAAGGCATCGGGCGAAGCGGTCAGAATCTGCGGAATGGTGGGAAGGCCCGGATCGGAGACCGGCAGGAGGTCTCGCAGATAGCCGGCTTCGGATTTTACCTTTTTCAGCGGAGAAAGAAACGGCGCCACGGCGCGGTCGACGCCCTGAAAATAACGCGGAAAACAATTGCGGTAAATCCGGTCGGTCATGCCCTGAAGCGGCGCGAGGTAAATGGTGTGCAAGGTCGGTATCCTTTATTATTCTTCCGGGTGTGCTTTTGCCCTGAAGAAAGACGGTTTGTCAAGCCCGATTGCCGGCGGCACCCCGATTGCCGGTGGGGGGGCGCGTGAAAGGGCAAGCAGGAGGAAAGGATGGAAAATTGCATATTGATGTTTCACCGCCGCGGCGTTATAAAATGCCGGCCCAAAAACGCAGCGGATAAATTTTTCGCGAAGAAAGAGATTTTCATCCGCCGTTGTTTTTCAGGAATGTCCAGGAGGTTGCCATGAGACAAATTACAAAAACCGGCCGCCGGGGATCAGGGAGGTATGCTGCATGCCTGCTCGGCCTTTTCATCTGCTTCTTTGCCGTGTCCGCACCGGCCGGCGCTCAAGACACGGTTTGCGTCCAGAACGTTTTGCAGGCGGTGGTGCACGCATCCGGCCTTTCGCTGGGCGAGCTTTTGAAGACCGCTTCCGCTGAAGAAGAACGGGCGGCGCTGATCCGCCGGTTTGTCCGGCCGGTCCGGTTCTTTCCGGACGACAGCGGCTACATTTACGTGTACACGCTCGAGGGCGTGGTGATCGGCCACGGCGGCATGCAAAAGCTCGAAGGGGAAAATCTCATCGATCACCGCGATGCCCGGGGATTTTACGATGTGCGCAAAGCCGCTGCCAAGGCCAGGGCCGGCGGCGGATTTTTTGAGCATTACTGGGAAAAGCCGGGACAAAAAGGCGAGTTTCGGAAAGTGACCTACGTCGAAAGGGTGCCCGGCACAAATTACTTCATCGGCGCAGGCGCCTATCTTCCCTGACAGCCGGCCGTGTCCGGCGCGGTCAAACATTCCATATTCCGCTCAGGCCTCTTGTGCCGCCGGCGTTTTGCTGCGCATCTGCTGCCGCCATGACGTTGCGCACGGGTTGCCTGCCGCCAGCAGTTGTTCGTGGCTGCCGGATTCGATGACGTGGCCCTTGTCCATCACGTGAATTACATCCGCCTGCATGACGGTGGGGGAAAGGGTGGGGGATGATGAGCGCCGTCCGGCCGGTGACTAAGTTCGAAAAAAAAGTGAAAAATGAACTTTCCGAACTAAAAAAGTTTCTCCGAGAGAAATATTAAAGGAAGAACCTTCATGGACACTGATGATTTGACTGAAATAGCCTGGGACGTTATCGTTCGGGCCGCTCGTGTTTCGGATACATTGAAGGCCGAACTTGGCGCAATGGCCAGTAGGTTTCAGTCCGAAGATGAGTGGCTATGCGCGGTTCGCGTCCATCTGGAAGAAATAGCCGACGACCCGGACGCGTATGTGGATGCCTGGGATCTTAAACACGAGGAAGGAGTTTCGGCAGACATGATTGGGAGCTTAGCCGCGAAACTCAGCGCCAGGGTTGACAAAATCCTGGTCGTACCCATGAACAAGCGTGGAGCAAGGGAATGGTGACTAAGAAAGTAATGCAATATAATCAATAGCTTTTGTTGTCTAATCTTGAGATTGACAAATTCATGATATTCAATTATTATCTTTACCCTAGAGGTGAAGAATGTACTGAGGGGTACACGCGCACCCAATGGAAGTTCAATTCCGGACGAAAAAATTGAAGAAGTATTATGAAAACTCCAAAGAGGCGGAAAAGGCTTATGGGAGAACGGTTGCGCGGCGTTATATCGGTCGCATCAACATTATTAAACAGACACGCGACCTCAGCGAACTGATGCAGCTTCCGGGGCTCCGTTGTCATGAGCTTAAGGGGGACCGAAAAGGGCAGTATGCGATGAACCTTACCGGCTTCGACAGGCTCATTTTTACGGTAACAGGTAAAAAGCTTGAAATTGTTTGCATTGAAGAGGTGAGCAAACACTATGAGAACTGATAAAGAAATCCATTCCACGCTGGCCATTCCTCCGGGTGAATACCTCGAGGAGGTAATCGGTGAGCTGGGGATGACTAAAGACGAACTGGCGCAGCGTATGGGGCGACCGGCAACCAAGCTGAGCCCGATTTTCAAAGGGGAAAAAGCGATTACCCCGGACACCGCTTTGCAACTCGAAAAGGTTGTAGGCGTGCCGGCGCACATCTGGATGGGACTCGAAGCGGAATATCGTTTGACACTGGCTCGACAGGAACACATTCAGGAAGAAGACAATCTGGAAAAGGAAACCGATCTTGTTGCAAAATATCCCTATCATGAGCTGGTGAAGGCGGGCGAAATATCGAAGCATACAAAGCCCGTTGATAAGGTGCGTGCATTGCAAGGCTTTTTTGGTGTGACCTCGCTTTTCAAGATTCCTGAATTGCAGCGCTACCAGCCGGCTTTTCGTTGTGCAAAATCAACTCGAGGTGAACGCACACCAGAAGCCGTGGCCGCGTGGCTGCGAATGGGGGAAAGAAGGGCGCAAAAAATAAGTTGCTCGCCATACAACAAGGAACGTCTTTGCGCTTCAGTGCAGAAGCTTCGTGCTTTTACGCTACAAGAACCAGAAGTATTTCAGGAAAAACTGATATCTGAATTGGCCGATTGCGGTGTCGCCCTGGTCATTTGCCCGCATTTTTCAAAAACCAAAACACACGGCGCTACTTTTTGGCAAGGAAGGGAAAAGGCCGTTTTGTTGTTAACCATTCGCGGCAAATGGGCCGATATTTTTTGGTTCAGCCTTTTTCATGAAATTGGTCACATTCTTTTGCACGGCAGGCAGGGCGTAATTTTAGAAAATAACAAGCAGGACCAGATTGAAAAGGAAGCCGATGATTTCGCTTCGAATACACTAATTCCACATGATGCTTGCACGCGGTTTGTGAGCAAAGGATCTTTCTATAAAAACGATATCGCCGACTTTGCAAACACCATCGGCATTTCTACCGGCATTGTCGTAGGACGATTACAGCACGAAAAGATGATCAAGCCGGAGTGGGCGAATGACTTGCGGGTGAGGTATGAATGGAGGCAGGCCTAGAGTCCAGAATGCGAATTTTAGATCAGTGAACAGTGGAAGATTATTAATCATCGCGGGCGCAAATGAATGAAACTTCTCTTTGATCTTTCTATGCAGATATAAAGTTGTCTTGAAAATTAGAAATTAAAAATAATCGCCCTTATTTTTCAAGGTTGAAGAAGTAACAAGTTAAGATGACTAATTTATGTCACAAGAAAGGTGAAGAACAATGACGTCGAAGACAATTCAAACTGCTATTGAGCAACGAAGGTCGATTATTTTTGAATATATTAAGCCGGGAAAAGTCAGAGGCAAAAGAATTGGTAATCCCCATGCAATTTTTGTGATGCATCTGAAGGATGGATCAAGATCAACGAAGGTCCACATATTTCAAACTGGTGGTGTCAGTGATAGTCGCAATCTTCCTGATTTTCGTACGTTTGATCTTGAAGACATAACAAATGTAACTTATTCTGAAGACGATAAGCCCTTTGAAATATCATCAAAATACAATCCAAATTGGGAAGGGTACAAAGATGTAATAGTCAAAATTTGAAATATCAGACGAAAATGAACATAGATTTTTAATTACCTTTTGCAGGAAAATGATTGTTGATAGGAACTGTTTTATCTCAACTCAAGAGGTGTAATATGAATATGCTCAAATTTTATCGATGCGATTTCCAAGTCCATAGTCCGCGTGATCGCGGATACAGGGGATATCCTGTTGAAGACATGACCTTAGAAGGGCTTTATCGTTGGGCGCAGATATTACTCGATAAATGTCGTGAGCGGGGTGTAAATGTGGTTGCTGTAACTGACCATCATGATCTTGTATCAGCCTTTATAACACTCGAGGTTGCAATGACAAAAGGTTATTCGGATGTATGGGTTTTCCCTGGTCTTGAAATAACTTCAGAATCGGGAATTCAAGCTATAATCCTCTTGAATCCAAGTATTGCAAAAGGTGATGGAAGTTATGCCGCAGCCGCAACAGAAGGATTGCAAAATAGAGTGCTAACTGCTCTTGGACAATCAATAATGGCAACGCAAAATCCGTTGGCTGCGTTGCAAGCACCTTCATGGACAGAATTGCAAAGTCTGAAAAATATTCCGTTACAAGAACGAGAAGAAAAATTCAAAACCCCAAGAGTTGAAAGACTGAACAAGTCACTTGATGATATCGCACAGAGTATGGAACAACATTTCCGGGATCAATATGTTATTCTTCCAAATTTGGAAAAAAACAAACAGGGAATTTTAGGTAACGAATCTGGCCGTTCTCTTTATATCGATGCCTGTGCTTGGTTTGTTGGCGGAATAATTGGTGGGCCAAATGAAACAGATGAATCTATAATTAAAGGTAAAAATAAAGATTATGGTGGTCGTATCGTTGCTTGTCTCCGTTCTTCCGATCAAAGAGGTGACGATGATGATGTGATTTGTAAGTATTTCGGTCAAACTGATCACACATCGTGGTTAAAATTATCTGAGTCATCAACTATTTCAGTAAACCAAGCTTTAATTTCGGGTATTGGGCGTCGTGTTTTTGATAAAAAGCCATCTATTCCTTCTGTGTATATTACCTCTGTGATCATTTCGGGGACAGATATCTTTTCTAAAGAACAATTATTATTCAAATTATCACCATCCCTCAATGCATTAATCGGTGGTCGCGGTACAGGCAAGTCGCTAGTCCTTTCGGCGCTAATGCGTGTTTTTGGAAAAGATAAAGAGTGGATTGAAAAATCCAAAGATAACCCTGAAACATTGTCAGCATGGGAAAAACGTCATTTGTCTTTGTTTCAAGATAGCGGCCCTTTCAGTGATCCAAAGGTAGCTATTAAAGTTGAATACATTTTAGAACCATCAGTCCGTTATAGATTGACCTTGAATTCACCTGGCTTCAGTGGATCGCCTGTATGGTCTCTAGATACACACAATGGTAAAGATTGGGAAAAGATTAGCGAGTATGATTGTTTTCCGGGATCTATTGATATAAAACCCATGTTCTTTTTGCAGGGTCAAATGAGTGCACTTACGGGAGAATACCAAGATGATTTAACACGTCTCATAGAAGGCCCAGTTCGTAACATACGAGTAGCATTGCGCTCTGAATTGGATGCTTTAGCGGATGATGTGCAAGAAGGGGCCGATAAGGCCATTAGATTAAATCATTTAAAACATGAAGATACCACGTTGGCAGGTCAAATCAAGCAGAAGAGCACTGAACAAGAAGCATTTCAGAAGGTCGCTCAAGTTGGATTAAATGAAAAGGAGAAATCACTTTTTGAAGCTGTGAATCCTCTAGATCGAGGAGCACTAGCGGCTTCTGAAATAATAAAATCTGTAAAATCTTTGATTGAGGAATTACAACTTGGACGGGATCGGTTGCAAAAAGATTTGCACCACGAGTTTGAGAAGCTTGAGAGTTTAAAGCTGTTAGATATCTCTAAATTTTATGATGGCGATGGATTCTCTAATGATCCATATCTAAATTCACTTGTAGCAACCTACGAAAATATTATCGCGCAGATATCTGATGTTGTAAACTATGGCAATGAATCCTTGCTTAATATTCAGAATGATGAATCTCAGTTTGATAATAAAATAAATTTCTTAAAGGAAAGAGCAAAAGGTATAGCTGATAGAGAACAACATAGATCTGACGCAAAGAAAAAAGCTGATGATTTGGGGCAAGAAATTGCCATTTTACAAGGAAAACATAAGGAGGTGATGAAGGAAATCAACGCAATCGAATCATCTGGCGTCACAACGAAAGGTGATGAAGCACTGAAAAAATACAAGGAACGTGTGCAAGAGTATTCAAAACAGCTTATAAAAAGATCAAACGAAATATCAAATGATGATACTATTAATTTGTATGTTCAAATAAAACCGGGTGGCCGTTTTTCGGGTGTTATGGAACGTTTGAAAGAAATTGTTTATGGTGCAAAGGTTCCCGAAAAGACGTGGAATGAAATGAAAGATATTTTAGACTGTGACAAAGAACCGGCTAATATAATATCACAACTTATTTCCAGTGCTATTAGTGCTCTAAAGACAGGCGGCAACACTATGATTCCAGATATTTGGAAGAAATGCGGTTTCAGTGAAAAGATTTTCCAAAATATCATGGGGCTCACTTCAATTGAAAATTGGAGCAAGCTTTCTGTTGTATTGGCTGATGATCATGTTGAGGTGAAATATAAAAGGCGAGGGCAAAAGCCAATTCCAATTCTTCATGCTTCGCCAGGTGAGAGGGCTGTGGAGCTTTTGCGATTATCGTTACAAACGACGGATGGTCCAATTATAATAGATCAACCCGAAGACGACTTAGACAACAATTTTCTTGCTCATAACTTAGTTGAACTTGTCCACCATGCAAAAGGCAGAAATCAACTCTTGTTCGCCAGTCATAGTGCAAATCTTGTTGTTCATGGAGATTCAGATCTAATCTATGTTATGGGAACAACGGAGGACGATACTGGTAAAGGGAAATGTGACCAAGTTGCATGCGGTACAATTGATCAACCAGAAATATGCTCAAAAATAGAAGCAATCATGGAAGGAGGACGTAAAGCATTCGAAAACCGTCGAAGGAAATATTATGAGACTATTGATAGATAACATTTAGAAGGCGATTACATGAAACTTCTCCACACCTCCGACTGGCATCTGGGACGCATGCTTCATAACCGCAAGCGATATGAGGAGCATGAAGCGTTTTTGAACTGGCTTTTTCAGCTGATTGAAAACGAAAGCGTTGATGTGGTTTTGATTGCAGGCGATGTTTTTGACAACAGTACGCCCAGCAATTATGCGCAGGAGCTTTATTACCGGTTTTTGTGCCGGGTGGCGTCTTCGGCTAACCGGCAGGTGGTGGTCATTGCGGGCAATCACGATTCGCCTTCCTTTCTCAATGCGCCGAAAGAACTTCTGAAATTTCTCAATATTCATGTTGTGGGTTTTGCATCCAGCCGGCCGGAAGACGAGGTGCTGGTGCTTCCCGGAGCGGACGGAAAACCCGGTTTGATGGTCCTGGCAATTCCCTATCTGCGGGACCGCGATATCCGGACGTCGGAGGCGGGGGAAAGCATCGAAGACAAAGAAAGAAAAATTGTCGAGGGAATCAAGGAGCACTACCGGCAGGTCTGCGATGCGGCCCTGAAAAAGCGGGCGGCGCTGGAAAGGCCCGTTCCGATGGTTGCGATGGGGCATTTGTTTGCCGCGGGCGGCCAAACCACAGAAGGCGACGGCACGCGCGAGCTTTACATCGGCTCGCTTGCACAGGTTCGCAATGATGTTTTCCCGGATGATATTGATTACGTGGCGCTGGGGCATTTGCATGTTCCCCAGCGTGTCGGCGGCTCCGATGTTGTCCGCTATTCAGGATCGCCTCTGCCGATGGGGTTTGGCGAGGCAGGCCAGGAGAAGAATGTGATCCTTGTGGAATTTTCAGAGAAGACGCCAAACGTTTCAAATATTGCCGTGCCCCGCTTTCAGGAGCTGAAAACATTGCGCGGCGACTGGCCGGAGCTGGCCCGGACTCTCGACGCCTTGAAATCGCAAAAAAGCCGGGCCTGGCTGGAGGTGATCTATGAGGGTGATGAAATCGCCGCTAACCTTCAGGAACGGCTGATGGAGACAGTTGCGGGAACCGGTCTCGAAATTCTGCGTACTCGAAATAAGCGCATCGTTGAAAAAGCGCTCAGCTCAAAAGAAGCGGAAGAAACGCTCGATGATCTGGATGTGGTGGATGTCTTTACACGCTTGCTGGATGTGCACGATATTCCGGAAGAGCAGCGGGCAGGATTATTTAGCTCCTATCAGGAAATTATTGCCTCAATCAATGAGCAGGATGTGATGGCGAAATAGCCTCCTGCCCATCAGGTGACTGTGTTGTAATGTCCTTGCGGGCAATTTACCGGATGCTGTGCACAGAGCTATTAATGGGAGAAACGTAATCTCCCCTCCCTCGATACCCTGAAGGGCACACGTGGGAGGGGCAGGGGGAGGGTGAAAAACAAGGTCTTCCCCCTTCCCTCAATCCCCGCCCAGGGGCGGGGAAGTTTCTTAGGGGCAGTCCATGAAAATACTGAACATTCGCTTTCAAAATCTCAATTCGCTGGCCGGACAGTGGCAGATCGATCTGACGCATCCCGAGTATGCCTCCGGCGGCATCTTTGCGATAACCGGCCCTACCGGATCGGGCAAGACGACGATTCTGGACGCGATCAGTCTTGCGCTCTATGGCCGGACGCCGCGCCTGGACAAGGTTACCAAAACCACCAATGAGATCATGTCGCGCCAGGCCGGTGTTTGTTTTGCCGAAGTCACCTTCGAAACGCAAAAGGGCCGTTACCGCTGCCACTGGAGCCAGCATCGCGCCCGGAAAAAACCGGATGGGGAATTGCAGCCTGCAAAGCACGAAATCGCAAACATCCAAACCGGAGAAATTCTGGAGAATAAACTGACAGCTGTTGCCGGGATGGTCGAAAAGGTGACGGGCATGGATTTTGACCGCTTTACCCGTTCGATGCTTCTGGCCCAGGGCGGCTTTGCAGCGTTTCTTTCGGCGACGCCCGATAAGCGCTCGCCGATTCTGGAGCAGATCACCGGAACGGAGATTTACAGCACCATTTCGATTAAAGTTCACGAGCGCAGTCGCAACGAATCGGAGAAGCTCGATTTGTTGCAGGCCGAACTCCAGGGCGTAAAGATTTTAACGGACGAGGAGGAAGCGCAGATTTCCACTGGGCTTCAGGAAAAGCAAACCCGCGAAAACGCAACGGCGGAGAAGTTGACCGTTTTGCGGCGGGCGCTGGCCTGGGTGGAAGGCATAACCGCGCTTGAGAAGGAACTTGCTGTTCTGGAGAGCAAAACGCAGGAATGGGAGCGCCGCCGGGTCGCGTTTGAACCGGAAGCGGCCAAGCTGGATAAAGCCCGCCGGGCTTTTCTGCTGGAAGGCGCGTACAAGGAAGTTGCCGCGCTTCGCCGCCAGCAGGAAGCGGATGTCAACGCTCTGGAAAAAACAAAGGCGCTTTTACCGGACAGAGAAAAAGCCATAGCCGAAGCCCAAGCGGCAAGAGATCAGGCGGCGCAAGGTCTCCAGGAAATCAGGACCGGGCAGGCGGCGCAGGCCGAAACGCTTAAAAAAGTGCGCGAGCTCGATGCGCGTCTGGCTGAAAAGAAAAAGCAGCTCGATGAAGCGGCTAAGGCGCTGGTCGCCATGGGCAGACAGGTCAAAAGCTTTCAAGACGGCATCGGGAAAACCTGCGAGGCGCTGAAGCAGTCACAGAAAGATCTGGATGCTGTTTGCGCTTATCAGGCAGAGCATGCGGCGGACGAGGCGCTGACCGTTCATCTTTCCGGTATTTTGAAATCCTTTGCAGCGCTTGGCGAAGCTGAAGTCAAGCGCGGAAAGATCGGCAAGGATGTGTCCGCCGCGGAAGGCAAGAAAGAAAAAGCCGCGGCCGCTTTCAAAATACTTCAGGACGAGCATAAAAAATTCCGCACGGAGTTCGAAAAGAAACAGACGGCGCTGAGTGCGTTGGCAAAAGATCTTCACGTTCTCCTTCAAGGCCGCGAACCGGGCCAGTGGCGAAACGATCTCGATACCCTGCGGGAACGAAGCAGGCTGCTGCTTCAAGTCCATGACCGTCTTTTGCAAATCGACGCTCTGCAAAAAACGCTGGAGGGCCTGACCGGTGAGCGAAAAACATTGCAGGCGGAACGTGAACGGTTGCTGGCCGATGCCAAAGAAGCAACCCTCCGGAAGTCGGCTTGCGAAAAAGACGCAGAAAATCTGGAAACGCAGGTTGCTCTCTTTGCCCGCATCCGGGAGCTGGAGGAAGAAAGAAAGCGCCTGGAGGACGGCAAGCCCTGTCCGCTCTGCGGGGCAACCGATCATCCGTTTGCCCGGGGAAATGTTCCGAAATTAAACCAGGGCGAGGCAGAGCTGAAAAAATTGAAGGCGGAATTCAAGAAAGTCTCCGCTCAACTGGCAAAACTGGAAACCGATCTGGCGAAAAAAGATGCAGGATTGGGACATGTAGAAAAGGACATCGCTGAAAAGCAAGCGAGTCTGGAAATCCATGAAGGGCAATGCGCCCGGGAATTGCAGGTCCTGAGTCTGCCCGCGACGATTGAAAAACGCGCCGCCGGCGTGAAAGACGAGCTGGCAAAGGTTCAGGCGGGCATTGCCGAAACTTCCGCCATTGTTGGAGCCGCCGAGGAGAAAAGCAATCAGGAAAAAACCGGCCGGGCGGAGTTGGAAAAGTTGCGGGTAAAGGCTGAAGCGTCAGAAAACGCGCTTCGGGAAGCGGCATATCAACTGGAAACGGTTGCAAATGAAATCCGGAGGCTGACCGACGCGTGCGACGCAGCGAGCGCAGATGTTGAAAAGGCCCGTTTGACGGCGCTGGGCGACGTTGCGCCTTTCGGGATTACGGAACTCCCGCCGGTTGCCTCCGCCGTTATCAGCGAACTGACCGGACGCAAGCGAATATGGGAAGACAGGCAAAAGGAAAAAGGGACACTTGAGAAAAGAATCGGCGAGCTCAATGCCGCAATAGGCAGGGATTCGGCTCTTCTGGAAAGTCTTGGAAAAGACATGACCGCAAGAAGCGATGAGCGCAACGCTTTGGCTGCTGACAATGGTGAACTGTCCGCTTGCCGCCGGGAGTTGTTCGGCGATAAAAACCCGGATACGGAAGAAAAGCGTCTGGCCGATGCCGTCTTGCAGGCGGAAGAGGCGCTGAAAAAAAAGATCGAAGCATCGAGCGCGCTGGAAAGCGAAATTGCCGCGTTGCAAGAGAGGCAAAATGTTCTGACGGGCAATCTGGAGCGCAGGGCGGCAGAACTCACCAAACCGGAATTGGCGCTTTGCGACGGAATAAGAAAATCCGGATTTAAAGACGAGGCGGATTTCCTTTCTTCCCGTCTGCCTGCGGATCAATGTGAGGCGCTTGAAGTTCAAGAAAAATCGCTGCTCGAAGAAAAAGTTCAGCTTGAGGCCCGAAAAAAAGACAAATCAGAAGCGTTGGCGGTGCAGCGGGCCGGTCAACTAAGCGACCAGTCGGCAGAATCGCTGAAAGAAAAGATTGCGGGCTCCGAATCAGAATTGAAGCAGATCCGGCAGGAGATCGGCGCCGACGCAAAAAGCCTTGCAGATAATCGTCTGCAAAAAGAAAAGCGGCAGAGCCGTCTTCATGAGATTGAAGCGCAAAAAAAGGAATGCCTGCGCTGGCAAACGCTGCGGGAGCTCATCGGGTCCGCCGACGGCAAGAAATTCCGCAATTTTGCGCAGGGCCTGACGTTTGAAATGATGACGGCGCACGCCAACCGTCAGCTTCAGAAAATGACGGACCGCTATCTGCTGGTGCGCGATGCCGTCGAACCGCTGGAACTCAATGTCATCGATAATTACCAGGCAGGCGAAGTGCGCTCGACGAAGAACCTCTCCGGCGGCGAAAGTTTTATCGTCAGTCTGGCGCTGGCTCTGGGGCTTTCCCGGATGGCGAGCCGCAATGTCCGGGTGGATTCGCTGTTTCTGGATGAAGGATTCGGAACGCTCGATGACGACGCGCTGGAAACGGCGCTCGACACCCTGTCGGAGTTGCAGCAGGACGGCAAGCTCATCGGCGTTATTTCCCATGTCCTCGCGCTTAAAGAACGCATCGGCACGCAGATGACGGTGACGCCTCAATCAGGCGGACGCAGTTCGCTTTCCGGCCCCGGCTGCTCGCGCGGTTGATTTTATAACTGATTACCGGCTTCCCGGGGCTTTTTTGCCGGTTGCCGTCCTTCCGGCAAAATATAGGCGATTTTGTCCCCCTGCAGATCGTAGGCGCGCTCAATTTGTTCCTCACCGGTAGAATAAAGATCCGCAGGGTCGATTTTTAAAAGTTTCATCAGACGCTGTTCCGTGTCGCGGTTGTCTTCCAGCGATCCGTCTTCCAGAATATGCCGGACATGGATGTTCTCTCCTCGCAGATGGCGGCAGATGAGCAGCATCCGGTGGCACATGAGCGGATCCTTCTCCGCGCACATGAGAGCAACGCGATAATGCTCGATACCCTTGCGCAGACGGGCGAGCCCCTGCTGAAAAATTTCTTTTTCGGCCAGGCGTTGATATTGGACCTTGCCGTTTACATAGCAGGATGGATCGGAACTTCGAGGCCCCAGTTCAGCGCCGAGGTAGATGTAGGCGATGCCGCGCTTCAAGACGTCTTCTTTTATCGATTCACGATTGAATTGCGACGAATAGCGGCTGTAAGGGCTGGACCGGACATCGCACAGGGCGTTGACGTCATGCCGCTTGAGCAACTCTATAAACGTTTCAACGGTATGAACCGAATGTCCGATGGTGAGCAACTCTTTCATGGTTTAAACGTAGTGAAACCAAAATATTTTTGCAGTTGTTCTTCGAATATGCGCTTTGAGCCGGGCGTTTTCCTTTTTCAGGAGTTCGTTTTCAGCCGTCAGGGCGCGGTATTTCTCCAGAAGCTTTTGATCATCCATTGTGTGTGCCGGATGCTTTTGGGTAAAATTTTCAGATCTTATAAAGCGTCGTGGCGCGAATAGCAAGGCAAACGCCCACGACTGTCAAAAAAATCAGGGTGGCAGTTTTCTTTTCAATAAAATCGCGGGACGGAGCAGGCAATCAGGGCTTGGACGCGATGATGGCCTGGGTTTTGGGCAGAAACCGGTCGAAGGATTCCATGAGGGTTTCCGCGCCGGGAAGCTCCATGACCTGCGCCCACGTGTCGGCCCAGCTTTGCAAAACCGGATGGTAGGGCGGGCCGATCTGGTCCAGGACGGCGCCGCTCATCTTGTCGTTTCGGCGGACAAGCCAGTACAGCGACATGAAAACGGTCCAGTAAAATCCCCACGTCTCGCAGCGTTCCACGGCAAGTCCCGCATTTTCCACCAGGCCGGTGAACCGCTCCCGGTCGAAAATTTGAATGTGGTTGGGCGGAGAAAAATAAACCGGATGCGCCACCGGCTCCTGTAACCTTTCCGAACGGGCGTCGGGCACCGTGATGAGGTACTTTGCGCCGGATTTTCCCACGCGCACAAGCTCGGCAAGAATGGCCGCCGGGTCTGCGGTATGCTCCAGCATTTCCGTGGCCAGGATTCTGGTGGCGTAAGCGTCCGGCAGGGGCAGGGGCAGGCAGCCGCTCACGAAGCCTTCGACTTTGCGGGCGGACGTCCGGGACGCTTTTTCGATGAGCGCCGCGACCTTGCGCTCATCGACGTCCGCAAAGACGACGTGCGCGCCCTGCCTGGCGCAAAACAAAACGGCATTGCCTTCGCCGCAGCCGGCGTCCAGGACCACGTCGTCGCGGGTTACGCGAAAGCCTGCAAAGAGTTCGCCGGTGGCCAGGTTATACCAGCCGCGCTTCACGGCGTCCTTTAGACCGCAGTAACGCGGATCGGCGTTTACGGAAGTCGGTTGCGGCGTTTTTTTTGCGGCCGGTTTTGCGGTCCGTTTTTTAGGGGGGCTTTGCGGCATGGCTTTCTCCTTGATCAAGAACGCTATCCGTCCGCGCGGCGGATGTCAATGCGCAACTGAAAAAAGGACCGTTATTTTCTTCGAATTGCGGAGCAACGTGTGATAGAGGAACCCTTTACGGCGCACGCTAAGGAGGAATCTATGAAAGCGGAAGAAAACGTGTTGGAAGCCGTCTTTAATCCGCGCGGCATGGCAGTGATCGGAGCGTCCCCTGCGGATTTGGCAACTCTTTCTCAGATGAAAACGAAAATCCGGGAGCGCCTCTACCTGGTGAACCCGAAATATACGGAGGTGCTGGGCCGGAAATGCCACTCCAGCATTTTGGACGTGGAAGCGCCCGTTGATTACGCGAGCATCGCCGTATCTGCCGCGGTCCTGCCGAAGATTCTGGAGGAATGCATTGAGAAGGGCGTAAAGGTCGCGCAGATCTTCACGGCCGGCTTCAGCGAAACGGGCCTGCCCGAGCGCATCGCCAGAGAAGAGGAGCTCAAAAAAATCGCCCGGGGCCGCATCCGCCTCATCGGCCCCAACTGCTTCGGCGTGTACTGTCCGAAAGCGGGCCTGGCCATCGTGCCGGAGTCTCCTGTCGAGGAAGGGCACATCGGCGTCGTTGCGCAAAGCGGCAGTTTTGCCGAGTCCTTTTCCTATTTCGCCATGACCAAGAACCTCCGCTTCAGCAAAGTGGTGAGCTACGGGAACGCCGCCGATCTCGACGGCGCCGATTTTCTCGACTACCTGGCGGACGATCCGGATACGTCGATCATCGCCTTTTACGTGGAAGGAACCCGGAACGCCCCGCGCCTCTGCCGGGCGCTTTCGCGCGCGGCAGGGAAGAAGCCGGTGGTCGTCATCAAGGGCGGCATGACCGAGCAGGGCATGCGCGCCGCCGCTTCGCACACCGCGTCTCTGGCCGGCGCCCCGGACATCTGGCGCGGCTTCTTCAAACAGTGCGGCGTTCTGCAGGTGGAAAACTTTGACGAGATGGTCAATGTCCTGATTGCCCGGGAAGCCTCGCCGCTTCCCGCCGGACGGTCGATGGCGCTCATTTCCAATTCCGGCGGCTTCAGCGTCATTCAGACCGATCTGTGCCATAAGGCAGGCATTGCCGTGCCCCGGTTTGCCGCGGCGACCGTTGAAGCCCTGCGCGCGCTGGTTCCGGCGGCCGGAACCGGCATCGGCAATCCCCTGGACGCCTGGCCCATTTACTACAACATCAAGCCGGAGGGAAACATCGCCGACATTATCGGGGTCGTTGCCGCGGATCCCGGCATCGACATGCTGGTTTTTCAATTCGATCAGTTCCGCTACCTGCGGCGCGTGCTGGGCCGGGACGTCGATGCCCATATGCGGCGACTGCTCGAATTGATGGTCGAAGGCTTGCGCCGGGCGCTGGCCGGCGCGCAAAAACCCGTTTTGGTCACGGTGTCCCTGGACCCGTACCTCGAAGACGAGGAAGACCGGCATTACAACCTGCTGCTCAAAAAGACTTTTGCCGCCGCGGGATTTCCGGTCTATGCCTCGCTCGAACAGACAGTGAAAGCCGCCTCTAATTTTTGCCGCTGGGCTGAGATCGGCAGGCGCGCCTGAAAGGAGGCCCGCCTGAGAAAAGCGCCGGAGCGGTTGAAAATGCCCCGGATTTGTGTCAGGGTGAAAACGACATGAGGGCGGGAGTGACGGCATGGCGGTTCAATCGAAAGCAAAAACAGGCTCCGGAAACAGACGCAAATCCGGGCGCAATGACCTTTCCCAATTTTTTCATGAAATCATCGACTCCATCGGCGTCGGCATCTATATCGTTGAGGACGGCGTGCTGGCTTACGTCAGTCCCTTGTACCGGAAGCTTACCGGCTATTCCGAGGCCGAGCTGATCGGGCGCAACCCCCTGGATTTGGTGCATCCCGACGATCGCGAGACGGTCCGCCAAAACGCGGTCCGGATTTTCAAAGGCCAGAGCGCCGAACCGTCTTATGAATACCGGCTGAACCGGAAAGACGGTCAGGCCTTGTGGATTCTGGAAACGGTTTCCTCCGTTTCCCTCCGGGGAAAGGGCGCGGCGCTCGGCAGCTGCATGGACATCACCGAGCGCAAGGCCATCGAGCATTCGCTCGTGCAAAGCGAGGAAAAATACCGGACCGTCCTGGAGAACATCGAAGACGGCTATGCGGAGCTCGATTTGCGGGGCAATCTGATTTTTTTCAACGACGCGCTGTGCGACATTCAGGGGCGAACCCGCGAGGAGCTCCTGAAGAAAAATTTCCGCGACCTGATGGACGAAGAAAACGCCCGGAAAATCTTTGCCGCCTACAACAAAGTGTACGCCACCGGTCAATCCGAAAAGGAAGTAATCTATGAAATCATCGCCGGAGACGGCAGCCGGCGCTTTCTCGAGACGTCCATCACGCCGATCCGGGACGCCGCCGGCCGGATCGTCGCTTTTCGCGGGATTGTGCGGGACAGGACCGAACAGCACCGATCCGGGGAAGCGCTGCGCAAAAGCGAGGCGCGGTACCGCGGCATCATCGACAGCATCGTGGACGGCTATTTCGAAACGGATCTGGCGGGCAAGTTCACGTTTGTCAATGACGTCATTCCCCGGCACCTCGGCTATTCGCGGGAAGAACTGATCGGGATCTCCAATCAGCAGATGCAGGACAAGGAACAGGCCCGCCGGACGTACGAGGTTTTCAGTAAGGTCTATGAGACAGGAAGGCAGGTAAACGCGTTTGAATATCACGTCCGGCACAAGGACGGCACGCTGGGAATCTACGAACTTTCTTTGTCCCTGATCCGGGACGAAAAAGGCCGGCCGGCAGGCTTTCGGGGCAATTCGCGCGACATCAGCGCGCGCAAACGGATGGAAGAGGCGCTGCGCCAGTCCGAAGAGCGATACCGCGGCATCATTGAACAAATGGAAGACGGTTATTTTGAAACCGATCTTGCCGGCCGTTTTACCTTTGTCAACGACGCGGAGTGCAGGAATCTCGGCTATCCGCGCGAAGAACTGATCGGCAGGGGCGGCAGCATCTTCACGGATGAAAGGAACGCCAAGGCGCTGCACCGTCTTTTTGTGGAAATCTACCGGAGCGGCCGGCCGGTTCGGGCCTTCGCTTTTGAACTCATGCACAAGGACGGCAGCAAATCTTTTCATGAGATTTCCGCATCGCTGATCCGGGATGCCCAGGGCACACCCGTCGGATTCCGGGGAATCGCCCGCGATGTTACGCAGCGGAAGAAGGACGAGGAACGCATCCAGTACCTGGCCACGCACGACGGCCTCACGGGGCTGCCCAACCGCATGCTCTTCGGCCAGTTGCTCCATCACGCCATCCAGTCGGCGAAGCGCTACCGGACGAAATTCGCCCTTTTCTTTGTCGATCTGGACCGCTTCAAGATCATCAACGATACGCTGGGGCACGAGGCGGGCGATCAACTGCTTCAGGAAATCGCCCGGCGGTTTCGGCAAACGCTGCGGGCCATGGATGTCGTCGCCCGTCTGGGCGGGGACGAATTCGTCATTCTGGTGGAGGACATCGCCGAGGAGCGCGACGCCGCCCTGGTGGCCCGCAAGGTGATGGCGGCCGCCACGGAACCCGTTCTGCTTCAGGGCGATGAATGCCGCGTGACGGCCAGCGTGGGCATCAGCCTCTATCCGAAAGACGGCGAAGACGAGCAGACCCTGATGAAGAATGCCGACATCGCCATGTATTTTGCCAAGGAGGAAGGCAAGAACAATTTTCAGTTTTACGCCCGGACGATCAAGTCGAAGGCGACTGAACGGCTGAATATCGAGACGCGCCTGCGCTTCGCCCTGGAACGGGGCGAACTGTCCCTGCATTACCAGGCCAAGCGCGACTTCAAGACGGGCGCGATCAGCGGCGTGGAGGCGCTGCTGCGCTGGCACAGTCCGGAATTGGGGGAGATCACGCCCACGCAGTTCATTCCGGTCGCCGAGGAAACGGGCCTGATCGTGCCCATCGGCCGCTGGGTGCTTAGTGAAGCCTGCGCGCAAAATGCCGCATGGCAGCGCGAGGGGCTGCCTCCGGTTTCCATGGCGGTCAATCTGTCGCTGCGCCAGCTCACGGACGGCAACCTGATCAGGGATATTGAAAAGGCCCTTCAGGAGTCGGGACTGGATCCCGCGCACCTGGAGCTGGAAATCACGGAAAGTATGGTCATGCACGATCCGTCGCGCATCATCGGACTGCTCACCCGGATCAAGAACATGGGCGTGCGGCTCGCCATCGACGATTTCGGCACCGGCTATTCATCGCTTGCCAAGATCAAACATTTTCCGGTGGATACGCTGAAAATCGACAGGTCTTTCATCCGCAACATCGCCCGCGACCCGGAGGACCAGGCCATTGCGGAAGCGATCATCGCTATGGGCAAGACCCTCAACCTGACGGTTGTTGCCGAAGGGGTGGAAACCCCGGAGCAGATGAAGTTTCTTGACGAACACACCTGCGATCAGATGCAGGGATTTTATTTCAGCAAGCCGGTGAAACCGGAACAGTTCGCCGAACTTTTGAAAAGCCACCGGCCCTTTCCGGCGGCATGATTTTGCGCCGCCGCGCCGTGATCAAGCCGTCTCCAAAAACAGGAGCGACGTCTCTGGCCGGTAAAAAAGGTTTATCCGCGGGCGGTCATCAGCCTCTCACGATCAGGACGGGGATGCTCTTGCCGTTGTGGAGTACGCCGTAGGAGACGCTGCCCAGAACGGTTGCGGACAGGGCGCTTCTGCCGCGCGACCCCATGACGATCAGGTGTGCCCTGGACTTTCTGGCTTCTCCGAGAATTTCCTCGACGGGATACCCCATGCGGGTCACGGCCTTCACGTCCACACCGCGCCGGGTGCAGAGTTTCTGAATTTCCCCGAGGTATCCGCCGGCGACGTCCCGGAGGTAATCTTCCACCGTCTCCTCCATGTTTTTGGGGGTTTTCGACGCCGGAACCGTCTGTCCCAGAAACAGCCGCTTGTCGATCACGCTCACGGCGACAATGGCGGCGCCGAGTTGCCGGGCGAGGTCCACCGCATAAGCGGCCGCCTTGCGGGAGGCCTTCGATCCGTCCGTTGGGACGAGGATTTTTGAAATCATGCGCAATCTCCTTTCCGCATCGGGAAGTCTCCGACGCGCAAGACCATTATAAAGTGAAGACCGGGGTTGTCAACGACTATTCAACACGACTATTCAACACGACTATTCAACGCGGGAATCTGAACACGCGAACACGACGATTCAAAACGCATCTTGTAAAAAGTCCGCCCGGCGATTATAACACACGCATCTGACGCTCCTGCGAGGTTAAGGTTTGGCGACGCAACAACTTCCTTCGGCCGATTCTTTGCTCAAGCGCCCGCGGCCCCGCGGCATCGGGCGCTGGCTTCCCCTGCTGGAAACCCTGAAAAATTATCGGAGCGGCCGGCTGATCCGGGACATCGGCGCCGGCCTGGCGCTGACGGCAATCCTGGTGCCGGTCGGCATGGGCTATGCCCAGGCGGCGGGGCTGCCCGCCATTTACGGCCTTTACGCCACCATCGTGCCGCTTTTGGTTTATGCCGTTTTCGGACCGAGCCGCATTCTCGTCCTGGGGCCCGACTCGGCGCTCGCCGGGCTGATTGCCGCGACGATCCTGCCGCTGGCGGCGGGCCATCCGGACCGGGCCGTGGCGCTTGCATCCGCGCTGGCCGTTTTGTCCGGCGGACTGTGCATCGCGGCGGGGCTCGCCCGCTTCGGCTTCATCACGGACCTCTTATCCAAGCCCATCCGCTACGGCTATCTCAACGGCATCGCGCTCACGGTCCTCGTCGGCCAGTTGCCCAAGGTGCTGGGCTTTTCCGCGGGCGGAAACAATTTTCTTGCGGAAGCGGGCGGCCTGCTCGGAGGAATCCGGGGCGGGGAGGTCCGTCCGGCCCCCTGTCTGATCGGTATCGCCTGCCTGGCGGTGATTCTTCTTTGCCGGCGCTGCGGAAACCGGATTCCCGGTGTTCTTTTGGCCGTGGCCGGCTCGACGCTTGTCGTTTCCGCACTGGATCTGTCCGCCGCGGCCGGCGTCGCCGTGATCGGCCCCCTGCCGCAGGGTCTGCCCCGGTTTGAACTGCCGGCTCTCGCGCCGGCCGAGTGGCGCGACCTGTGCGCGGCCGCCGTGGCGATCGCGCTGGTGTCCTTTGCCGACATGAGCGCGCTTTCCCGGACGTTCGCCCACCGGACGGGCGACACGGTGAACAGCAATCAGGAAATCATCGCGCTCGGCGCGGCCAATGTCGCGGCCGGCTTTTTCCAGGGATTTCCCGTAACCAGCAGCGCCTCGCGCACGCCGGTGGCCGAGGCGGCCGGCGCCCGGACGCAGATCGCGGGCGTGGTCGGCGCCTCCTGCATCGCGCTTTTGCTCGTCTTTGCGCCCGCTTTGCTCAGAAATCTTCCCCAGGCGGCGCTCGGCGCCGTCGTCATCGCCGCCTGTGTGAGTCTGGTGGAAATTCGCGGTGTCTTTCGCCTTTACCGTCTGCGCCCGGGCGAGTTCGTCCTGTCTTTGGCCTGTTTTCTGGGCGTGGCGCTCCTGGGCGTCATTCAGGGGATTTTCATCGCCGTGGGCCTCGCGCTCCTGGCCTTCATCTGGCGCGCCTGGCGGCCCTACGACGCAGTTCTCGGCTACGTGGACAGTCTCCGAAGCTACCACGACATTTCCCGCTATCCCGACGCGACGCTCATCGACGGCCTGGTGCTTTTCCGCTGGGATGCGCCGCTGTTCTTTGCCAACGCCGAGACGTTCCGGCAGCAGGTGCAAACCGCCGTGGCGGATGCGCCGACGCCCACCCGGTGGGTGGTGGTGACGGCCGAGCCGATCACCGATGTGGATGTCACCGCGGCCGACATGCTCGCCTTGCTCGACGAGTCGCTGCACCAGGCGGGGATGGATCTGGTTTTCGCGGAAATGAAAGATCCGGTGAAGGATTCGCTGAAGCGCTACGGTCTTTTCAATCGGATCGGCGTGGATAGTTTTTTTCCGACCATCGAGCAGGCGGTGGAGCGCTATCTGGCTTTGCCGAAGGCGGATTCGGGCCGGACAAATCCGGACGGAAGCGAACGCTGGACACCGGGGCGGCCGGGAAGAGGCGCTTGACGGCGGAAGCGAATCTCCCTATACTCTGCCGCGAGAAGCGGATGTCTGCGGCCGGATGCTTTCCCTGTTCACAAAGAAGAACGAAACGGTTCGTCGCCGCGTTCTTTGCAAATTCTTCAAAAAAGGAGTTTTTATGAACGTACTGGCCATCAATTCCAGCCCCCGCAGCGATGCGGAAAGCTACACGGCGATGATGCTCAAAAGCCTCGTCGAAGGTCTGCGCGAAGAAGGCGCCGCAGTCGAGGTCGTCGCTCTGCGCGAGAAAAAAATCAAATACTGCATCGGCTGCTTTGCCTGCTGGACGAAAACCCCGGGAATCTGCGTTCACAAAGACGACATGAGCCGCGAGCTTTTCCCCAAGTGGCTGGCCTGCGATCTGGTCGTTTACGCCACGCCGCTTTACTATCACACCATCAACGCCGCGCTGGCCACTTTCATGGAGCGAACGCTGCCGGCCATTTTGCCCTTTTTCAAACAGGACGAAAACGGCAATACGTATCATCCGGTCCGCACCCGTATTCCGGCGAACGTTCTGCTGTCCGTCTGCGGATTTCCCGATGTTGCGGAATTCGACGCGCTGCGGGAGTTTCAGGCCCGCACGCGGCATCCCGACGTGCGGACGCTCGCGGTCATCTGCCGCGCCGGCGCGTCCCTGCTCGCGAGCCCCTTTCTGGCGGGCCGCGCCAGAGTTATTCTGGAGGCCACGAAGCAGGCGGGGCGCGAACTGGTCCGGACGTCGGCCATCGCGCCGGAGACGCTTGCGCAGATCGAGCAATCGCTGGGCAGCCCCAAGCTCTTCGATCAGATGGGCGACATGTACTGGCAGACCTGCATCGACGAGAAAGTAACGCCCAAACAGTTCGATGAGCGCAAGATGATGCCGCGGCCGCGCAATATCGAAGACTTCCTGCTGATGTTTACCTACGCCATCAACGCCAAGGCGGCGGGCGACCGGAAGGTATTCGTGCAGTTTAAATTTTCCGGCGCGGCGCCGGGCGAGTGCTACTTTGCCGTAGCGGGCGGCCGGGTGAGCCCGTGCGCGGGCAGTTGCGACGAGCCCACGCTGGTGATCGAAACGCCTTTCGAGGTGTGGATGGATATTCTCACGCGCAAGGCGGACGGCGCGCAGATGATAATGGACGGCAAGTATCGGGTCACAGGCGATCTGGGGCTCATGCTGAAGCTTTTCAGCCGGGGAAAGTCCGAAGCCTGACCGGGTCGGCTTTGATAAAAACATTTCCGGCTTTTTCACGGCGGCTTCCCCGATCTAACGCCCGTGGCGGTATCTCTTAATTTTTCACAAATCCATTGACACCGCCGGGCGATCTTCCTATAATCGCGCCGCATTCGTTCGAAGAATTTCCACACTGACGAAAGGAAAAGGACGCCTTATGAAAAAAATCGCACTCCTTGTTTGCCTGTTTTGTCTTTTGCCCCTGATGTTTTCCGGTTGCAGCAAAAACGAGGAAGCCTCCGTGATCAAGGTGGCCGTGTGTCCGACGTCGCCGCCCAATCTGTATGAGGAAAACGGAAAGCACCTGGGCATGGACCTGGAAATATTTGAAGGCTTTTGCCAGGCCCGAAACCGCCGGTACAGCATCACCTCCTACGACTGGCAGGGCATGCTGGGCGCGGTGATCGGCAAGCAGGCGGACGTGGCGTTTTCGGCGATTTCGATCACCGACAAGCGCAAAGAAGTGATGGATTTTTCCAAACCCTACATGGACAACACCTGGAATCTGGTGAGTCTGAAAAAAAGAAATCTCGTTATCAAAGATCTTTCCGAACTCAAGAAATATTCCATCGGCTATCCGCGCGGCATGGCGTACAGCGACTTTATCAAAAACAAGCTGGAGCCGCAGGGCGTTTACAAGCTCAGTGACGTCAAGATGTATCCGACGTACAATGAAGTGCTGGCCGATCTGAAAAACGGCAACCTGGATCTGGCTTTTCTGGACGGGTCGGTGGCCTCGGTGTACAGAAAGAAAATGGACATACAGGACAGCTACGTCTTTACCGGCTTCGACATGTTCGGCTTCGCCTTTCCCAAAGGATCGCCGCTGCGCGATGACTTCGACCGCTATCTTGCCGAACTGGGACCGGACAAACTCAAGGCCATCGTCAACAAGTGGATGAACTAGAAGGGCGCCCGCCGAACAGATGACTTTCTGGAATATTTTGCTCATCCTGGTCAAGGGCGCCGGATACACGGTTCTGGTGACGCTGGCCAGCATCGGCGCCGGCCTGGCGGTAGGATTGCTGCTTGCCGTCTTAAGCCTGGTGAGATGGAAAACGGTCCGGCTGCTCCTGGCTGCCTATACTTACGTGTTCCGCAGCATTCCCGTGCTGGTCCTTTTGTTCATCGTTTTTTTCGGCCTGCCCGGAATGGGCATCCGGATTCCCCCTTTTTTCTCCATGGTTCTCTGCCTGGGGCTCGTTTCCGGCGCGTATCTGGCGGAAATCTTCCGGGGAGCGATGGCCGCCGTCAGTCGGGACGAAATTACCGCCGCCGAAGCCATGGGCATGAAGCGGGTGCAGATTTTTCTGTATGTCATCTGGCCGCAGATGTTCCGCATGGCCGTGCCCGGCATGACCAACGAGTTTACATCCATCCTGAAATACACGCCGTTTGCCTATACCGTCGGCATTCCCGAAATCATGAAGGAGGCCATGAGTCTGGCCGCCCTGACGCTCCGGGGGCTGGAAATCTACCTGGCCGTCGGCATTCTCTATTATCTGATCTACAAGGTGTTCGTGGTTTCGTTTGAAACGCTGGAAAAAAGATTCCGTATTCCCGGACTGGCCGGAGAATGAAAAAAAGGACCGCCCATGGCTCTCATTGAAGTTCAGGATCTGGTCAAACGATTTGACGGCAAGGAAGTGCTCAAAGGCGTTAACGTGTTACTTTCCGAAGGCCAGTCCAAGGTTGTGATGGGCGCGTCGGGATGCGGCAAGTCCACGCTGCTCAAATGTTTGAACCTCCTTGTGGCCCCCACGTCGGGGCGGATCATTTTCAAGGGGGAAGACATCACCCGGCCGGGCGTGGACATTCACCGGCTGCGCCAGGACATCGGCTTCGTATTTCAGCATTTTGCCCTGTACACGCATTTGACGGTGGAGGAAAACATCACCCTGGGGCTGCGCAAGATCAGGAAAATGAAGACGGCGGCGGCCCGGGAAAAAGCCGCTTTCGAACTGGAGCGCGTGGGGATGTTCGAGCACCGGAAGAAATATCCCGCGCATCTGTCCGGCGGGCAGAAGCAGCGGGCGGCCATCGTCCGCGCGCTGGCAATGGACCCGGCGGTGCTCTTTCTGGACGAACCGACCTCCGCCCTCGATCCGCAGATGTCGCGGGAAGTGGTGACCGTCATCAACAAGCTGTACCTGGACAACATCACCATGTTTTGCGTCACGCACGATCCCTTTCTGGCGAAGTACATCTCCGACAGCATCGTTTTTATGCACGAAGGCGTCATTGTGGCGGAGGACATTGCCGAACGGCTCTTTTATGAACATGACGATCCGCGCATCCGGCAGTTTTACTTAAGCGTGATCGACCACCGGTGAAATCCTTATGGACGCTTTTCTTCAAGATCTGATCCATTATTCTCCGCAAATTCTGGCGGGGCTTAAAAATACGCTCCTGCTCATGGCGGTCATGTCGATTGCGGGCCTGGCGGGCGGGATCGGCGTGTTTTATCTGACGCTCGGCAAAAACCGGCTTTTGCGCTGGGGAACGGAGCGCTACATCTCCTTTTTCATCGGAACGCCCCTGCTGGTGCATCTGTTCCTGATGTATTACGGTCTCCCGCAGTTGGGCATCCGGCTTTCGGCGTTTGCAGTGGCCGTCATCGGCTTCACGCTCAATGTATCCGCTTACAACGCGCGCTACCTGATGACCGCCTACAACGGGTTGGACAAGACGCAGATCGAAGCCGCCCGCGCGCAGGGCTTCCGGTTTGGCCAGACTTTCCGTCTGATCATTCTGCCCCAGACGCTAAGATTGTCCGTGCCGTCGCTCACCAACCAGGTCATTCAGAATCTCAAGGACACGTCCGTGGCCTTTCTGATTCAGTATCCCGATTTTTTTGCCCAGATGCAGGAAATCGCTTCCACGAACTTTCAGTTTTTAAAAACCTATGTCGCCGCCGGGCTGGTTTATCTGGCGCTCGTATCCGTCATTGTCGCCGCTGCGCGGCGCCTGGAAAGAAAGACGGCCCTGCCGGGGCTTGAAACCCTGGACCACGCTTGATTTTTCCTTTACGCGTCTCCGAGCGGTTTATTGTCGGGCAGCTCCCGCATCGCCTTTTCGAACGATTCCAGGCGGGCCGACAAAGCGGCGAATTCGGGACCGTCGGTGAAAGGCAGGCGGTTGGTCCCTCTCTCCTCCAGCGCGTCCAGAACAAAGCGGATCGTGAGGGAGTCGATGTCGCGGGCCGGCTGATAGGCGCGCTCGCCGTTTTCCGGGACGACGGCCGGGGACAGAATCCGGCTGCGGACCAGTTCAAAAAGGATGTCGTTGACGAAACGGATCGGGATTTCCAGCCGGGTCGAAATCTCGCCGGCCGTCGCCGGCTTTTCACCCGCGGCAAACCGCCGGATCAGGTCCTGCGTGATCCGGAGGGCGAGCAGCATCCGGAGCCGATGGCTGGCCTGGAGCGCGTCCGGCTCGAATTCGTACGTGTCTTCGTTCTGATGGGCAAAGGCCAGCTCCGCGCCGTACAGGACGATCAGCCAGCTCAGCTGCAGCCAGACCAGAAACAGCGGCAGCGCGGCAAAGCTGCCGTAAATGGCGTTGTACTTGACGGCGCCGATTTGAAACGTGATGTACGCCCACTGAAGGATTTGAAATGTGGTGCCGGCGATGATTCCCGCCAGAAGACCGGACGAGAAGCGCACTTTCGTGTTGGGCATGAACAGGTACAGGAAGGTAAAGAGGCCCCACATGAGCGTGTAGGGCAAAAGCGTGAGCAACCAGAAAATGAGCGGAGCGAAGCCTCCCAGAATCGTGAATTTCTCCAGAAGCAGATTGACCTGCGTGGTGACAAACACCGTCACGCTGCCGGAAAGGATAAGCAGCACCGGGCAGATAAGCATGAGCGACAGGTAGTCGCCGAACATCCGGCCCAGGGAGCGCTTTTCCTTGACCCCCCAGATATCGTTGAACGACTCCTCAATTTGTCCCAGGACCTTCAGAACGGCCCAGAACAGCACGATGAGCCCGACGCCGGCGATCAGTCCGCCCTGCGTGTTGGCCAGAAGCGCGTTCGAAAATTCCATAACCTTGTCCAGAACGTCTTCGTGGCCGGCCAGTTTGCTCTTCATCTGCGCTTCCAGCAGCTTTTCGAAGCCGAATCCCTTGGCGATGCCGAAGGCCATCGCCGCAACGGGAACGATGGAAATGAGCGAGTAAAAGGTGAGGGCCGAAGCGCGCAGCTGGCACTTGTCTTCGTCAAAGCCGCGGATGGAGAGAATCAGCACCCGCGCCAGTTTGAGGATAAAGGATTTGCCGGGGGGAAGACTGGTGCGGCGGATGCGCCAGATGTCCTGGCGGATGAAGCGCCATGCTTGTTGAGACTTTGATGTGTCTTTGCTCATGAGGCTTCCCCGTCTGTGTCCGGTCAAAATGATTTTTGAAGGAAAAGCATCCGGCGCTTGCGGAATATTTCGTTTTGGCGCCGATTCTACTTGCGAGCAGTATAGTGAGAAGAAGGCCCTGTGTCAACCGGAAACCTCATCAGTCATTGATATTATTGCGTTTCAGGATTATGCGCTGACCGCCGGTTGTTAAAGCTTGACCGCCGTTTGAGACCTGGTGTAAACTCTTCTGGTAGGAAGTCTGCGGGAGATACAACGGGAAAATACAAGAGGAGGCTTTAGAGATGGCTGAATATCTCTACAATGAGGAGGCGTTGGAGAACCTTCGGATCAAGGATACTTCTGTCCTGGACCGTTTGGTTGATTTCGAATCGGCGCGCGAAGCGCATCTGAAAAAGGAACACGCCAAGAAGGACAAGCGCATGCCGCTTGACGAGGCGATTGCGACGTTCGTGAAGGACGGGGACGTCATCACCGACGGCGGCTTTTCCTACGTGCGAACGGCCCACCAGGCTTTTTACGAGATCATCCGCCAGGGGAAAAAGAACCTGCAGATGATCGGCGCGCCCAACACGAATCAGAGCTTTTTCATCACCTACGGACTGGTGACCCACTCCCACAGCTCTTATACCGGCGCGGAAATGCGCGGCATCGACAAGGTCTATGACCGCGCGCTCAAGGCCGGCCGGATCACGATTCTTTCCGAATGGAGCCACGGCGGTGTCGCGCAGGGATTCAAGGCCGCGCAGCTCGGTGTTCCCGGGCTTCTCAGTAAGCAGATGCTGGGCAGCGACCTCGTCCGCTACAACCCCTACCTCAAGGTCATTCAGAATCCCCTGAAGGCGGTCAAGGATCCGGCGGTGTTTGTTCCGGCCCTTTATCCGGACGTCTCGATCATCCACTGCCACGCGGCGGACAAGTACGGCAATGCCTACATTTACGGCCCGGCCGTAAACGACCTGGCGGTGGCGGCCGCGGCGCGCAAGCTCATCATCACGGCGGAGGAAATCGTACCCGAAAACGACATCCGCTACAACAAACACGGGCAGATCATTCCCTTCTTCTATGCCGATGCGGTGGTGGAAATGCCCTTCGGCGCGCTTCCCGGCAGCATGCCCGGCTGCTATTACTGGCCGCGGCAGTGGTGGGAAAAGTGCATGCGCTTCGGCGGCTCGTCCGAGGAAAACAACCGGATCTTCTGCGACGAGTGGATCCTGGGGACAAAAAATCAGTACGAATTCATCGAAAAGCTGGGCGGCGCCCGGTGGATCGCCGAGGCCCGCCGCCAGACGAAAGCCGCCGAAGGCGACAACGAGGACATCGATTTTTCGTACGACGAATACACACTGACCCACGACCCGGGCCGCTATTATTAAGGAGGGAATCATGCGAGACTTAAACGCACCCGCCAATCCGCTGGAGACATTGGCGTATATCATCGCGCAGCAGATCGAAGACCATTCGGTCGTTTATATCGGCACGGGAATCCCCATGGTGGCGGGGATTCTGGCCAAGAAAACCCACGCCCCCAACATCACCCTGGTTTACGAGTCCGGCGGACAGGACCCGATTGAAGGCGACATGCCCTGGTCGGTCGGCTGTCCGATGACCTGGCGCAAATCCCCCACCATTATGGAGATGTCCTATTCGTTCGCGCAGTGCTACAACGGCTACGTGGACATCGGATTTCTCGGGTTTGCCCAGGTGGATATGTACGGCAACGTAAACACGCACATGATCGGCAAGGATTATCACCAGCCAAAGGTCCGCCTCACCGGCAGCGGCGGCAACAACGATCTGTCGTCGCTCACGGAGAAGATGGTGCTGGTGGGACTGCAAACGCCCGACAAGTTTCCGGAGAAGGTTGATTTCATCACCTCCGTCGGCTGGCTCGAAGGCGGCGATTCCCGCAAAGAAGCGGGCCTCATCGGCAACGGCCCGGCTGCGGTGATCAGCCCCTGGGGCGTCTACGACTTTCATCCGGCAAGCAAACGCATGCGGGTCAAATCGCTCACCCCCGGCGTCACCTTTGAGATCGCCCAGCAGCTCACCGGCTTCGAGCTGCTTCGCCCCGAGGGGGAAATTCCCGACACGAAACTGATCACGCCCGAGTGCCTGAAGATCATCCGCGCCCAGGTCGATCCGCGCGGCGTTTTCACGACCATGCCGGCCGCCTAGGGCCGCCCGGTTTGCACAAACCCGCGGGCTGCAAAGATCGAAAGCGTCTCTCTGCAGCCCGTTTTTTTTCTCAACGGATCGCGTCCGGTCCTCTTTTCCAAATAAAACCTCCGCAATTTCAGCGCCGACCTTTCATAATGGTCTAATTTCATGACCAATAACAGACGATTGTTTGAACATTGCCTATCGATCCCCTTTGTGGTCCTTTGGGGGACATACCGGAATAAAAGAAAAGGCACCTCGCACGAGAAAAAAATACACGGAGAAAGGATGAATACAATGAAAAAGACAGTCAGGAGTTTAACGTGTTTTGTAGCGCTGCTTTTTATCTGGTCGATCGTCGCTTTTCAGCCGGCGGACCTTTTTGCCGCCAAACCGGCAAAAACGGAAAAGACGGTTAAGACCGAGGCAGTCAGAGGGTCCATGGCCGAAAAGCATCCCAATCCGAATGCGGCCTACGATGTCAGCAAGATGGGGGACGTCTCGGACTTTGATCCGGCCACCTATGTCGCCCCCAAAGGCGACACGATCAAAATCGGGTATATAAACTGTTTTTCCGGGCCGGGCGCGATCAACGGCCAGATCCATGCCTTGCCTCTTATGTACGCCGCGCACGATATCAACAGGCGCGGAGGCATCCTGGTCGACGGCAAAAAGAAGCTGATCGAGGTGATTATCGGGGATCACCAGTCGAAAGCGGATGTGGCCAAGAAGGTTGCCGAGCGGTTGGTTTTGCAGGACAAGGTCCATGTTCTGGTCGGCACGTCGGGAAGCAATCTAATGAAAATCATCAGCAATGTCGCCGAAAAATACAAGGTTATTGCCGTGAATAACGGGTCGCTGGCCGACGATCTCATGAATGCCACGAATTTCAACCGTTATACTTTTATGGTTTCTCCCGGAACGGATCAGATCGGGCGCGGCCTGGCCTACTACTACGGTCAGATTCGGAAAAAGGAAAAGAAGTTTTATATCATCTGCCAGGACTATTCCTTCGGCCGGGCAATGGCCGCAAGCTTTAAGCAGGGATTGAAGGATTACTATCCGGAGGCGCAGGTTGTCGGAGAGGATTATCATAAGCTTTTCCTGACGGATTTTGCTCCTTACCTGACAAAAATCGGGGCTTCGGGCGCCGAGGTCGTTTACACGGGCGACTGGGTTCCCGATTCCGTCACTCTTTTAAAACAGATGAGACAAATGGGAATCAAACTGCCTGTCGCAAACCTGTTTATGAATGAACCCAATGGCCTGATCGAAATCGGCGTTGAGGGCACAAAAGGGCTGGTCCATATTGATGTCTACGATATGCCTTATCCCTTCAAACACCATCCCCCGTTCATCAAATTTTACAAAACATGGGTGAACCAGTGGAAGAAATGGACGACGCTGCCTTACAAAAGCTCCCTGTTTGAGATTGGCGCCACCACATCGATAGCGCTTTACGGTCAGACGGGCTACTGGCTTTTCAGCGTCATCGAAAGAGCCGGAAGCACCGATCCGGAAAAAATCATCAAGGTTTGGGAGGGCGACACGTATCGTTATGCCAACGGATCGATCGTTAAAATGAGAGCCTGTGATCACCGGAGCATTCAGGATTTCTCCGTTACGGAATTCGTGCCGCCGGAACAACAGAAAGTATCCATGACCATTCCTCCCTATTCCTGGTACAAGGGCTGCTCTTTTACCGGACCGGCGTGGCTCATTCCGGCCGGGAAGATACTTCCCTACATGGATCAGCAGCTGGATCGCTGCAAAGGAAAGAGCGACTGGGGAGAGTAATCGGCAATCCGTCAGGATGTGCGGAAGGAAACAGGCGCGTTCCGCCTTCCGCACATCCTGCACAGGTTTTTGTCTTCGGATAATGATGTTCACATCGGGAGCAGGAATGTCCCGCCGCAAATTCCCGCGCTGTAAGAAGAGCCTGCCGCGTAATTCCGGCGTTACACACCCCGTTTGCGCAGTGTAATGAAGGAAACCTGTCCGCTCTTTCAAAAAAGTTTTGACGAAAGGATGGATGCATGGCATCAGGGGGATGCTCAAGAGATATGAAATGTCCAGCAGGAGGAAATGTTCATGAAGAATTGTCGGCCATCCAAAGTGATGACGGCGCATGAGGCTGTGAGCCGTTATGTTCACGACGGCGACAGCGTGATTACCGGCAACTATACGGAAGGTCTGCCTTTCAGTTTGCTGTTTGAAATCATCCGTCAAAGGAAAAAAGGACTGACCTATTACAGCCAATCCGGTTCGGCGGACGTAGAATTCATGGTTGCCGGCGACTGCGTCGACAAGCTCTGCACCGCCTTTCTGCACAAGTGGGGCGGCAGGGCCGCGGGCGGCATGGTGGAGCGCTACCAGCGGGCGGGCAAGCTCCAGGTCGAAGACTACAGCAATTTCACGTACAACGCGCGGCTCGCCGCGGGAGCCAACGGCTATTCCTTCATGCCCGTTCTGCCGTCCATTATGGATTCCGATGTTTTCAAGATCAGGGATTACATGGGCGAAAACAAATTCGGCGTCGTCCGCTGTCCCTTTACGGGAAGGGAAATTCCGGTGGTTCCGGCGGCCAATCCCGATGTCTGCCTGCTGCACGTGCAGAGGGCCGATAAACACGGAAATGCCCAGCACTGGGGCGGCCTCGGGTCCACGGTGCATGCCTGCCTGGCCAGCAAAACGATCATTGTCAGCTGCGAGGAACTGGTCGATTTCGACGTCATCAAATCCAGCCCTCACCATACCATCGTTCCCGGATTCCGCGTCAGCGCGGTGATTGAAGAGCCTTACGGGTGCCATCCCTCGGAGCTGCCCGGCTACCGGAATCCGGACATGACGATGCTGCGGTTCATCGACAACTCCTTTTCTTCCGACGAGGGGCTGCGGTCGATGTTCGACGAATGGGTTTACGGATTGCCGGACCGCGCCTCCTACATCAAGCATTACATAGACGTCTTCGGCGTGGAGTCGTTGAACCGCTACCGGGCCAGATCCTACTATTCGGCGCCGGCCGACTATGGCGTGGCCTTCGAGTCCGGCTGGGATACGTACGGACAGGCCCTGCTGCTGGGCGTGGATATAGCCGGCCTGGAGCAACTGATTGCCGAGAAAGGAGACCTAGTCGATGTTGACTAAACAAGTCACGAAAGAGGAACTCCTGATCGTCACGGCGGCCCGGCAGATTAAAAACGGGGACGTGGTCGCTCTGGGAATCGGCATGCCCATCCTGGCCGGCGCGGTCGCCAAGAACACCCATGCTCCCGAAGCCGTGCTGCTCATGGAATCGGGCATCGTCGATTTCGAACCGTGCGTTTTGCCGGTCAACGTCGCCGATGCGACCTGCACGAGGGGGTACGGCTATTCCGTGGATCTGTTCAGCGTCTTTACCACCATCGCCTATGCCGGCTACCTCGACAAAGCCTTTCTTGGGGTCGGGCAGATCGACAAGTACGGCAATCTCAACACATCCTTTCTCGGCACGCCTCCCGCCGCGCAGCGCATTACGGCGGCGGGCGGGGCGCCGGAGTTCTATGCCTATGCCAAAGAGACCATCCTGACGATGAAAGGCAAGGGATTTGTCGAAAAGCTGCCCTACATGACTTCGCCCGGGTATCTGGGGGGCGGCGACGAACGGGAGAAATCCGGCCGCTACACGCCCGGATCGGGGCCCAGCATTCTGATTACGCCGAAGGGGATTTTCAAATTCCACCCCGAGACCAGGGAAATGTACCTCGACGCCCTTTTCCCAGGCGTCGGCGTGGACGAGGTTCGCGCCGATATTCCCTGGGATCTGAAGATCGCCGATCCGCTGGGATCTTTTCCGGTTCCCCAAGACGAGGAAATCGTCTTCCTGCGGCGCCTGTCTCCGGTAAGCTCTTTCAGCAACACGACCGGCAAGGAACTGGTGATGGCTCATATCCGGAAGCAGATGGAGGAAAAAGCGACCGGCCGATAAGACCGACGCGCCCGCGGTTCGGAAGGATTGATCGGAAAAACCTCATCATAAAAAAGGGAGCAATCCGTTTTGGATTGCTCCCTCCTTAAACCTAACAGTCTACAGCCTCGTTTCCCGAGCCCTCTCTCAGATCTTCATTCCGCCGTCGCAGAAGATGACCTGGCCGGTGATGAACGAGCTTTCGTCGGAGGCCAAAAACAGCGCCAGGTTGGCGATGTCCTGCGGCGAGCCTTTCCGGTTCATCGGCACGATGAAAGGCAGCATGGCGTCCATCTGCTTGATCACGTCCGGCGGCATGTTCTTCATCATGTCCGTCCAGATCATGCCCGGCGCAATGGCGTTCACGTTCACGCCCTTGGCACCCAGCTCCTTGGCCGCCGTCTTGGTCATGCCGATCACACCCGCCTTCGTGGCCGAATAGTTAAGCTGGCCGGCGTTTCCCAGCGCGCTCGTCGAAGAAATGTTGACGATCTTGCCGTATCCCTTTTCGCGCATGTAGCGCGCCGCGCACTGAATGCCGTAAAACACGCCCGTCAGGTTCACGTCGACCACCGCGTTCCACTGATCGTCCGTCATCTTGTGCAGCATGACGTCGCGGGTGATGCCCGCGTTGTTCACGATGATGTCCAGCTTGCCGAATTCCTTCACGGCCGTATCGACCATTTTCTGCACGGTGGCGCGGTCGGAAACCGACCCCAGCACCGCTACGGCCTGGCCGCCCTTGGCCTTGATCTGGTTTACCACATTGGCCGCATCCGCTTCGTTGACGTCGTTGACGACGATTTTTGCGCCTTCTTCGGCAAAACGCATCACAATGCCTTCTCCGATGCCGCGTCCCGATCCCGTTACGATTGCCACTTTGTCTTTGAGTCTCATTGATTTCTCCTTCATATTATTTGCAGTCACGGAAGAACCGTATTCTGCATGTTACTTGCAAGGGCCGATATACTTTCCCGACATTTTACTTTTCATTTGCATCGCCGGCTGACCCTGCATCTTGAAGTTCGTGGTCGCCGCGCCTTCCATCGTACTGCCGGTGTAAGTATTTTTGCCTTCGCTGAACATCGCGCCTTCCTTGCCTTTGCATTCGACGGCGTAAGTGACGGTGTTGCCGCTGACTTTCAGGCTGGTCGTTTTGCAGTTATAATCCTTGTCCTGGTTTTTCACAACCGGATCGCTTTTGGTGATGCACTGGCGGAACGTTGCCGGCGGCATCTGCTGCTGCATGCCCGATATCTGCACCTGCGAGGTGATTTCCCACAGGCCGTCCTTCAATTGCGCCTGGGCGGCTGCCGTCCAGAGTACCAGCGCCGCAACGATCAAAAACATCGCACTTTTTTTCATAAGCGTCTCCTTATTTTTTTAATTGGTAGACCGCGACGGCCTGAGCCCAGTCCGCAGGATCGATGGCGTTGAGCCTGCGGACGAGATCGCCGATCATGCCGGTCGACTTTTCGTCATATACCTGAAAAAGGCCTTCTTGAAAACCCAGAGAAAGCAGGGGTTCCTTTTTTTTCGTGGCGATGATTTTGATTCTTTCTTCGACCGATTTCCCTTCAAAGCCGGGCAAAAACATGGCTTTCAGCGCAATACGGCTGCCGGCGGGCGGAAATTGGAAAGCCGCGTTCGCCCGGACGAAGTTGTCGGCCATCCGGGCGTTGGGCAGTAAAAGCGTCACGGACCCGTCTGCGGCAACCGAAAAAATATAGACGTAGGCATCTTCGCTCACGGTATAAAAAATTTTCACTTCGTCGCCTTCGCGCAAATCGGATCCGGAAAGAGACAATTTCACCGCCAGAGCGCCGCCCTTTTCCGGATAAACGGGCTCGACCAGGGCCCGGATCGCCACCCGGTAGAGGTGGCGGTCTTTTTCGTCCCACCCCTCGCTTACCGTTTTTTCCTTCGTGATCTTGCCGCGAACCGCGGCATAGATGAGGTCATCGGACACCTGGCTGTTGGAAACGAGCGTATGGGATTTGATGAAGACGCCCACCGCCTGTTCGACGGCTTTTACCTGGGCGTCGCGCCGGGCGCGTTCTCTGACCTCTTTAACCGTATCAAAATCGCCCATTCGGGCTTCGCCTGTTGCGTCCACCCAGACGGGCCGCTCCGCCGCCGTGCCGGGCCAGGGAAAACACAAAACGATCAGAAGAAGAAAAATTTTTTTTATCATGGCGACTTCTCTTTCCTTACTTTCCCCGGATCAACTGCGGCGTCTGCTCGTTGTTGTACTGCCTGCGGGCAATACGCTCCACCTGCGGCTTGACGTATCCGTACAGATCGTCCATGCGCAGGGCGCCGTCGGAGGTCAGGACATCCCCGTCCTTGATACCCTTGAGCAAAAAGTAGGTAAACAAGCCGTGGCCCTTTTCATGATAGGTCGAACTGATCTGCTCTCCGGAAGAGGCGGCCATCACGGTCATATTTTTGGGAAGGACCGTTGCGGTCTGCAGGTTCATCACCAGGGGCCTTGCGCCTCTCGCCAGCACGGAGCGCCCCCCGCTTCCTGAAAAGCACGAGTCCAGAACCACGATGATCTCTTTTGCCGGGAGCTTTCCCAGGGCGGCATACATTCTGTTTAACGAATAGCCGGTTTCGGTGATGAACGTGGGGTCTCCGTCATACGGCACAAGGTAGGCGCCGCCGGTTTTGGGGTCGGGCGCGCCGTGGCCGGAATAATAGATAAACACCCGGCTGCCCGGCTCCACATGATTGGGCAGCCACTTTTCGAAATACTTGGCAAAATCACTTTGCAGCGCCCGGTCATTGGTCAGGGTAATGATGTTTTCCCCGGGATAGCCAAGCGTGTTTTCCAAATATTTTACGACGACAGCGGCATCCCGGTCCGCAAAATCAGCCCGGGGAAGGCTCTGGCGATAACGTTCGATGCCGATCACAATCGCATAGGCTTTTTTGTCGGGAGTTGCTTTCGCGGAGGGAAGCTCGTCAATATCGGATACGATCGCCGGCCGGATACCTTCAGGCGTGCCTTTGGGCTCCGCAGCCTGGCCCGTCCGCTTGTTTTGCCCGGCAAAAACACTGAGAAGCTGTAGCGCCGCTTCAGGATGTAATGATTTATCCAGGTGCTGATTGCCGGTTTTGATTTTGAAGATCGCCGCCTCCGGATCTGCGCCGTTTTCAACCAGCGCGCGTACGGCTCGCCTGGCGCCGGCGAGCGCGGCCCACTCAAGCGGTGTGTAGCCATCCCGATAAACTGCGTCGCGCGCATTGATGTTCGCCCCGTTTTCGAGAAGAAGCCTGATGACCTTCTCGCAGTCTCGGAAGGCCGCCCGGTGCAGCGCTGTGAGATCTCCGCCGCCAAGCGCATTCACGTCCGCGCCCTTTGCGATGAGCAGCGCCGCCGCCTTGTCCTGACAATAGTACGCCGCATGGTGCAAGGGGGGGCCACCCCAACCCGCAGGCGTCCACCCATCAATAATATTGGTCATCTTTCCTTTATGCTCATTGGGGTCGGCTCCCGCGTTCAAAGCCGCCTCCATCGCCTTCAGATTGCCCTGACCGGAGGCGACATGCAGCGAACCGCCCGTCGCACAGGCTGACAATGTGACGCACAAGGAGAACACAAAAATAACTCTTAATGCTCTTTTACACACAATCCACCTCAGTTCCTGAGACATCCTCTGTGTTGACATGCCGTATTAAAAAGCAAACCTCCCCTGGAGCGCTTCCGCAGCCGGACTGATCGTCGGGTTCTGCCGGACGTTTAAGCGCCGGGCCTCGTCTTGCACCTGCGGTTTGATGGTTTCGTAGATTTCGGCAATGTTCTTCCGGCCGTCTTTGAGGGCTTTCAGAAAATAATACGTGAAAACGCCGTGGCCTTTGTCCGGCGACGATGTGGAAATCTGGCCGGCTTCCGAGGCGGTAAGCACGACGGCATTAGTCGGAAGCGTCATTGTGGGCGCCGTCATGACCAGCGGCCTGGCCCCTTTGGCCAGAACGCTGCGGCCCCCCATGCCCGAAAAGCAGGAATCGAGCACGACAATCATTTCCCGAGACGGCAGATTCGCCAGTTGTTCATAGAGTCTTTTAAGCGGGTATCCGGTCTGCGGCAGGTAATTCGGATCTCCGTCGTAGGGCACCAGATAGGCTTCTCCCGTGGCGGGCTCCGGCGCGCCGTGGCCCGAAAAGTAAACGATGATTCTGCTGCCCTTCTTAGCGTGATTGACAAGCCAGGCTTCCAGCGCTTTTTCGATGGCGGATTTGGTTGCTTTGTCGTCTGTCACCAGCTCGATATTACGCGCCGGGTATCCCAGCGCTTGGAGATAACGGCTGAAAACCACCGCGTCGTTTTTTGAGAAGTCCGAAGGGGGAAGCCCCTGGTAACGTTCAACGCCGATGACCACCGCGTAATCGTCGGGCCGGGGCGCGGCCGTGAAAGCGGGAACGGCATCAATATCGGACCGGATCGGCTTTGCGGCGGGAGCTTTTCCGCGGGAGCCGGCCGCCAGGGCCGGCTGAGCGTATTTTTCCAGAAGCGCCAGCGCCTTTTTTTCTCCGCGTTTTTGCAGTGTGGTAACGGCGTCGTCCACATCCGCCCCGCGGGTGATCAGGTATTTCACGGTTTTGATGTTGCCTTCGATCGCGGCGACGGACAGAGCCGAACCCCGCATGGCCCGGGCATGCAGATCCGCTCCCCCATCCAGCAGGATTTGGACGGCTTCGACACAGTCCGAACCTGCCGCCAGATGCAGCGGACGATTGCCGCCCATCATGGCGCCGACGGCTTCGATATCGGCGCCTCTTTTCACCAGATACCGAACCGCTTCGGGATGACAGTAGTAGGCGGCATGAGCCAGGGCGGGGCCGTTGCAGTTTCCGGACAGACCGCTTTCATTGATATCCGCTCCCGCGTCCAGCAGTTTCTGTAAAGCGGCGACGTCGCCGTTCCTGGCCGCTCCGACCAAGCCTGCCGCGCAGCCGGCCAGAAGAAGTAACGCAATGCCGGAAACGATACATTTCAAAACATTCTGCATAGGCCGCCTTCCTTAATTTTTCCGCGTTCCGATCAGCTGCGGCGTCTGCGCGTTGTTGTACTGTTTGCGGGCGACGCGCTCGACATTCTGCCTCACGTAAGGATAGAGTTTTTCGATATCAAGCCGCCCTTCCGCACCGAGAAATTTCTCTTCTTTTAATCCTTTTAAAACGTAATAGGTCAGCAAGCCATGCCCTTTCTCCAGATACGTCGAACTGACCTGGTTGCCGGCGGACGCCGACAGAACCGTCGTCGCAAGCCCGATGCGGCTTTGGTCCGCCGCCATAACCACAAGCGGCCTCAGTCCCTTGGCGATGACGGATCGATCGCCCGCGCCCGAAAAGCAGGAATCCAGAATCACCACGTTTCTTCGGGACGGCAGCCGGTTGAGGACCTCATACAGCCGGCGCAGCGGATAGCCGGTTTCCGTGATGTAGGCGGGATCCCCGTCGTAGGGGACCAGGTAAGCGTCGCCGTTTGCAGGATCGGGCGCGCCGTGGCCGGAGAAATAGATAAACAGCTCACTTTCTTTTGTCACGTTGTTTTGCAGCCAGCGATGGAAATATTTTTCCATATCGCTTTTCGTTGCCCGGTCGTTTGTCAGAATGACCAGATTTTCTTCCGGTATCCCCAGCGATTTTGAAAAATATTTCCCCATCACGCGGGCGTCATTCACGGCGAAATCGGCTTTCGGTAATTTCTCCCGGTATTCCTCAACGCCGATGACAATGGCGTAACTGTTTTGCTGGATGCGTACCGTCGCCGGAAAAAGCGTATCGACATCCGATCGGGGAATCGGCCGCTGTTGCCCGGCCGGGGGGGAAGCAGGCCGGGCATGGGACTGAGCGGTTTGCAGAGGGGCCGGCTGCCGGCTTTTATCGATCAGTTTGGCGTTTTGAAACGATTCGGGAAGCACATCGACCATTCTGGACCGGCCGGGGCCGGATTGAGCGGAAATCTTGATGTAATACTTGCGACCGGAGTCAACCTGCACCGGCAGGTAATTGTCGGAGAGATACGCGGACAGGGCCGATGGCGCCAGATGAGAGGCAACGTAAGAAAAGCGGTGCTCTCCCGGTTCCAGGACAACGGCCAGAAAATTGTTAACGGCCAATGAGCCGCCGACGCGCTGCTCATCGATATAAACGTGGTAAATAACGGCGGACCCCATAAACAGGTTGTCTCTGTAAACATAGAGGAGCGCCTTGTCCGGCGGAGGCGGTATATTTTTAATGCGCGTCTCCTCTTCGGTTGTGGCCAGCGGAACGGATGCACAGGCATGCATGAGCAGCAAAGAAACAATAAGGAGCAACAGACTGAATAGTTTTTTCTTCATCGGATAACTTGCTTTTTTTCCTTAACCCTGACGCCTTCTGAGCATTTCCCGGCACAGATCCAGATAGTCTTCCGCGCCGTGGCTTCTGGGGGCGTATTCGAAAATGGATTGGCCGAAACTGGGGGCTTCGGCCACGGCGATATTTTCGCGGATGACGGCCCGGAACACGCGCGGGCCGAAGCGTTCGCGCACCTTGTCCATGATGGCGTTGTTGAGCCTTTTGCGCGCGTCGTAGCGCGTGGGAATGACGCGGTAGGAAGGGCCGTCCGTTCGGCAGGATTTCCGAATGTCCTCGATGAGCGTCAGAAGACGGCTCATGCCCTTCAGGGCCAGAAACTCCATCTGCAGCGGAATGAACACCTCCCGGCACGCGACCAGGGCGTTCACGGTCAGAAGCCCCGCCGACGGCGGGCAGTCGATGATGACGTAGGAGACATCTGTGACGCCGGCCAGGCGGTCTTTTAGAATAAATTCATTTTCAGACCGTGCGGCAAGTTCCGTTTCCAGTTTTGCCAGGCCCGGGCCGGCGGGCAGAACCCGCATACCCTTAAGGTCCAGAACCGCTTCGGCAAGCGGCTTTTCGCCCGTCATCACCGCGTCGATCGCGCCCGGCAGAGTGTTGGCGTCGAGGCCCAGGGAGTAGGTCAGGTGCGCCTGCGGATCGAAATCGATGACAAGGACTTTTTTCCGAAGCAGCGTGAGCCCCACGGCGATATTGAGGGCGCAGGTGGTTTTGCCGACGCCCCCCTTTTGATTGCAGAAAGCGATGATGTCGGGACCGGCCATGTTTTGCGTCTCCAGTGTTTTTTCCGGAAGCTGCGACCGCACACGCAACGTTCAGGGCAGCTTCGCGATAAAATCCCTGATGATGGCGGTGGTCTCGCCGGGTTTTTCCATCGGGATGAGATGGCCCGCGCCGGCCACCGACCCGTATTGCCCCTCGGGCAGAAGCGAGACGGCCCGCCGGACGTCCACGAAATCGCGGTTGGGGCTCTGGACTCCTTCAATCACCAGCGCGGGGCAGCCGATCGTTTGCAGAAGCGGCCAGGGATTGCAGCACCAGCCGCCCATGAACATCGCCGCTTCGCTTTCCGGCGCGCAGGTGAGCCGCATGTCGCCCTGCGGCATTTTTTCCATGCCGAAGCGCTTGTACAGATCCAGGATCTCCTTGTCCCAGCTCGTAAAAAAGGAACGGGAATTCAGATAGGCCATGGCGTCTTCTTCGCTTTTCCAGTGGTTGACGCGCTTGATCGACTTGGACGCGAGCGGATGGTCCTTGACGCTCGGCGTCAGGCTGTAAAATTCCTCGGGCAGGAAAATCGGTTCGATGAGGATCATGCCGCGCGGACGAACGCCGAAAAGCGCGGCGGTGATCGTCGAAACCGCGGCGCCCATGGAATGGCCGACCTGCACGTGGTTTTCAATGTTCTGCGCGCGGCAGAACGCGCCCAGATCCTCGGCAATGACATTCCACTTCAGGCCGCCTTCGTGCGGATCGCACGACCGGTAGTTGCAGATGTACGGCGCCCAGACGGAGTATTCGGGAACAAACGCCTCGATGATCGGATGCCACAACCAGGGAAGAAAGCCGGTGGCGTGGGCGAAAAGCATTTTCTTTTCGCCGCCGGGATAATACAGATAGGGGAGCTCTGCGCCGCCGACGTCCTGGTATTTCAATTCGGGGATTTCAATTTTCATAGGTCACGACAGTTTCTTGCCGCCCGACGGCGGCTGCGATATTTCCGGCGCGTCGCAGCAGGGCGGCGGGACTGCCGTTGCAGCGACGGATCGGCCGGTTGGCGTTTTTTTCAGAAAACAAAAACAGCGGCGGCGACGACGGTGGTGTATTTGTTGTCCACGCAGATTTTTGACTGGGTGACGTTCAGCGTCCGGACGATCTTGCCGCTGATTTTAAATATTTCTTTCTTCTCGTCCCAGCTCTCATCGACGTTGAAGTCGATGCCCAGCGTGGAGGCCAGCATGGCCGCGGCCAGGTCTTCGGCGTGGTCGCCGGTTTGCTTTTCCGTCATGCCGAAAGCGTGGTGTTCGCTGATGTAGCCGTATGAGGTTTTGTCCGCGGGGATCGCGCAGCCCACCGAAGCGGCCAGAAGCCGCTTGGGTTCGTTCGAGCAGCAGCGGCTCATCACGCAGTAGGTGATGGCGCCCGGCACGAGCGACTTGAGGCCCTGCGATTTGGAAATCATTTTACAGCCGGGAGGAAAAATGCTGGACACCTGAACCAGGTTGCATTTTTCAATGCCCGCGTTGCGTAAGGCACGCTCAAAGGAGTGAAGCTCGTCTTTGTGCGTGCCCACGCCTTTGGTGAAGAAGATCTTTTTGGGGACAAAATTCTGCATAGCCGTCTCCTTGAAAACAAATTTAATAATCGGTCAATGTGGAAAGGCCGCGCTCGCCGACCAGAATAATACGGGTATGCGTCAGCCGCGAGGCGATGATTTTGGCGGTGGACTGCATGATTTTGTAACCCAGCGGACAATCTTCTTCCATCACGGCGCGCAGCTTGGCGGCGTCGAAGGCGATCATTCTGGTATTCTCGAGGCAGCGGGCGCTGAGCGTGTAGATGTAGGGTTCCACGACCGCCGACCAGCCCATGGATTCTCCCTTGGTGATGATGTCGATGGTGACCTGCATGGGCGGTTTGCCGGGTCCCATGTAGTTGTCCATGAACAGCGCAATCTTCCCTTCCTGAAGAAGATAAAGGCATCTGGCGGGATCGCCCGTGGAGTAGAGCTGCGTACCGGCCGGATAGGTCTCTTCATTGGCCAGAGATTCAAGTTTAACGAGTTGATCGTTGGTGAAATCCTTAAAAAAAGCGAACGACTTCAGGATACTGATCGCGATCATGATGGGCTCCTTTCCTTGAGGTTAAAAGTTGATTTTTCTTATACCAGCCTTCCGTTTCTTATGCTACAAAATTGTCGGACAAAGGCGCCGGTCGGTTCATAATTTACACCAAATTCGTCCGAATGCAAAATAAAATGATCGGAAAAGCCGGCTGCCGGCGGCCTGGCCACCTGCGCCCTTGCCCCGGGCGCAAAAAAAGAATATAAGATAACTTACTTTTTGAATAAGGATTGTTTTTCCATGAGCAAACGATGCTGGTCGGCGGCGATGCTGTTTCTCTTTTTGTTCGGCTGCGTAGCGGCGCCGGAGGCGATCCGGGACGTCCGGGATCTGCGCCAGGACCACGCCGCGTATTTTCCCGCTGCCGCCGGCGAAGAGCTTCTGCCGGCCGCCGAGCAGGCCCGGATGGATGAGGACTACAACACGATCACCTTTTCGGTCTGGCGCCAGAGCGAGCCGTTTCACGCGCTGCCCGAACGGGTGAAGCAGGATGTCCGCAAATATGCGGTGATGAAGCCCGGCTTCGGAGAAAACAAAAAACGCCATCCGCCGTCCTGGTTCAAAAAAATACGGCACAACGCGTCGCTGCACAATTATCCCAACGCCCTGTCGCGCGGCATCACGATCCGCAATACGAGCCTGAGAGAGCTGCCGACCCAGTCGCCCTCTTTCACGAGCGCCGACGGCGACAGCTCGGCCTGGCCGTTTGACAATCTGCAGCGCTCGGCCGTCGCCGCCAACACGCCGGTCATGATCTGCCACGCAAGCGCGGACAAGTCCTGGGTGCTGGTGGAAACGTCTTTTACCTACGGCTGGATTCCGGCGGAAGACCTGGCGGAAGCCGGGGACGCTTTCGTTCGCGCCTGGGAAACGGGACGCTATGCGGTGCTCACCCGCGACCGGACGTCCGTGCTGGATGAAAACGGCCGGTTCCTGGTCCGGGGGTCGGTGGGGCATATCTTTCCTCTAGCGGCCGTCCTCGCCGACAGGTTGCAGGTGGCGGTCGCCGTGGCCGACCCCGGCGGGCAGGCCGTCATCCGCCGCGGATTTGTTTCGACGGAAGCGGCCGCGGCCAAACCCCTGCGCCTGACTCTCGTCAACGCGGCCAGGATCGCCAACGAAATGATCGGCGAACCTTACGGCTGGGGCGGGATGTACGGCAACCGGGACTGCTCGTCCATGACCCGCGACTTCTTTGCCGTGTTCGGCATCTGGCTTCCCCGCCATTCGGAAGACCAGGTCCGGGAAGCCGGCAGGCTGACCGACCTTTCGGGGCTGCCTCCGGCCGAAAAGGAAAAAATCATTCTCGAAAAAGGCGTTCCCTACCTCACGCTCCTGTGGCGCAAGGGACATGTCATGCTCTACATCGGCTCTCAAAACGGCCGGGCGCTCATCTTCCATAACATCTGGGGCATCCGGACGCGCGATCTGCAGGGCCGCGAGGGCAGGAAGATCATCGGCCAGGCGGTCATCACCACCCTGGAGCCGGGCCGGGAGCTCAACAATCTGGACGCGTCGTCCGGCACCCTGCTGAATCACATTGCCGCCATGTCCGTTCTGGCGGGAACCGACCGGGAGACGCCCGCCCGATGAACAAGTACAAACTCCTTGTGGAATACGACGGCACGAACTACAGCGGCTGGCAGGCGCAGAAAAACGCCAGAAGCGTTCAGGGCGCGCTTGTCGAAGCGGCCCGGACATTTCTGGACGCGCCCGTGGAGATTCAGGGCGCCGGGCGCACCGACGCCGGCGTCCACGCGCTGGGGCAGGCGGCGCATCTGGAGTGCGCCCGAAAAGTTCCCTGCGACGCGCTGCGGATGGGGCTGAACGATCTGCTGCCGGCCGGCGTCAACATCCTTTCCGTGGAAAATGCCCATCCGCGTTTTCACGCCCGCCATTCGGCCCAGGGCCGCAGCTACCTGTACCTGATTGCGACCAGGCGCACCGCCTTCGGGAAGAAATACGTCTGGTGGATCAAGGACCGGCTCCACACCGCCAGGATGCGGCAGGCGCTGGAGCTGTTTGCCGGATTTCACGATTTTATTTCTTTTGCCGACAAGCGGCTCGACAAGGACGCCTCGACGAAAGTTTCCATCGAGCGCGTGGAGCTTAGGGAGTTCGATCACCTGATTGCCGTGCGCATCGTGGGATCGCACTTCCTTTGGAAAATGGTCCGGCGCATCATCGGCGTAACGGTTGAAGCGGGCCGCGGCCGCTTCACGGTCGGGGAAATCGGCGGCATGCTTAAGGCCTATTCCGAAATTCCCGCCCATTACACGGCGCCTCCCTCCGGCCTTTTTCTGGAAAAGGTCCTCTACGAGGGCGACCGGCTGCCGGAAATCCGGACGCCGCTTACCCTGTTTTAGGTTTGCCTCGCGCGCCGTTCCGGGTCACTTGGTCCCGGACGGTATTTGTTCGATTTTTATCAGAAAAACATTGACATCCCCCGGGAACTTCCTTATAGTCCCGCTGCCGGGAGGAACGACGGTGACGAAGCGTTTAGCGTTCGTGCGATGCCGGCCGGCCGGCGGACGGACAGGCAACAAGACACCATTCTTGCTGAATCAGAAAACCATCGGAAAATTTTAAGCGCATAAGAAAGATCAGGCGGACCCATGACGGAGGTCAAGAAAAAAGAACCGACCACGCTGGCGACCCTCAAGGAGCTGATCGGACGCAACCGCGAGTTCGACATCATCGATCTCTTTTCCGACATGCATCCGGCGGATATCGCCGATCTCATCGACGAACTCGACGAGGAAGACCGCCTGCATCTTTTTTCCCTCCTGGACGTGGACAAGGCGTCCGATGTTATCCTGGAGCTTTCCGACTCGTCCCGGGAACAGATCATCGAGGATCTCTCCAACGAACAGCTCACGGACATCATCGAAGAGATGGATTCCGACGACCGCGCGGACATTATCGCCGAGCTGTCCGACGACCAGGCCAAGGCCGTTCTCGACGCCATCGAGCCTGCGGAATCCGAAGAAGTCAAGGAACTGCTGAGTTACCCCGAGGACACGGCCGGCGGCATCATGCAGTCGGAGCTGGTGTCCGTGAGCAAGACGGCCACCATCAACGACGCTTTCCAGGCCGTCGCGAGCGCCAAGGACGAAATTGAAAACATCAGCAATATTTTCGTCGTCGATGACGAGGAGCGGCTCGTCGGCACCGTTCCGCTGCAGAGCCTGATTACAACCCGGCGCTTCACGCCCGTTGTGGACGTGATCGATGACGACATTCCCAGCGTACCGGTGGACATGGACCAGGAAGAGGTCGCGCGGTTGTTTAAAAAATATGACCTGGTTTCCGTGGGAGTCGTCGACAGCGAGCAGCGTCTCGTGGGGCGGATTACCATCGACGACGTTATGGACACGGTGGAAGAGGAAACCTCGGAAGATATCTACCGCATTGCCGGTTTGGGCCAGGACGACACGGTATTCAACAATACCCGGGAATCCGTCAAGAAGCGGCTGCCCTGGCTCTATCTCAATCTCATCACCGCGCTCGCCTCCGTGCTGGTCATCGGCTTTTTTGAAGACACGATAAAAATCATGGTCGCGCTGGTTTTCTTCATGCCCGTTGTGGCGGGACTCGGGGGCAACGCCGGCTCTCAGACGTTGACGCTGATTGTGCGGGGAATGGCCCTGGGAGAAATTACGTTTGAAAACGCCAGGCGCGCGCTTTTCAGACAAGTTGCCGTGGGCATCGCCAATGGCGTGGCCGTGGGCATCGCCATCGGCCTGATTGCCTGGCTGTGGAAAGGCCTTCCCATTCTGGGACTGATTCTCGGCCTGGCGATGATCATCAGCATCTTTGCCGGCACGCTGGTGGGCGCGCTCATTCCGCTGCTGCTGAAGAAGCTCAATCAGGATCCGGCGCTGGGATCCCATATCTTTCTCACGGCTTTTACCGACGCTTTCGGTTTCCTGTCCTTTCTGGGGCTCGCCACCATATTCTTGAAACTGCTGACGTAGATCCTTTTCCGCCGACATTTTAGTCTGTGCAAACGAACAATGGAACAATTTTGTTCGTTTTTCAATGACGTAAATTCAATAAAACTATTATTAAATCATGGTCTTATATTAATCGTTGCGGCTTGGCATCCTCCTTGCGCTTATCAAGGCTGAAAACAAATTTTTTCAAGGAGGTAAGGATCATGAATTCAGGAGATACCGCTTGGGTCTTAATCGCCAGCGCCCTGGTCTTGCTGATGACCATTCCGGGGCTGGCCTTTTTCTACGGGGGCCTGGTCCGCCGCAAGAACGTTTTGTCGATTTTAATGCAGTGCTTCATCATCGTCTGCGTCATTTCCCTGCAGTGGGTGCTTTTCGGCTATTCGCTGGCCTTCGGCCCGGATTTCCACGGCATCATCGGAACGCTGGAATGGGCGGGACTGGCGGGCGTCGGCGCCGCTCCCAACAGCAATTACGCGGCGACCATTCCGCACAGCGTCTTTATGATCTTCCAGGCGATGTTCGCCATCATTACACCGGCGCTCATCATCGGCGCGTATGCCGAACGGGTGAAATTTCCGGCCTTTCTGCTCTTTACGCTCTTGTGGGCGACCTTTGTTTACGATCCGCTGGCGCACTGGGTCTGGGGCACGGGCGGCTGGCTCAAGTCTTTGGGCGGGCTGGATTTCGCCGGCGGCATCGTCGTGCATGTGAGCTCGGGAATTTCCGCTCTGGTGCTGGCCCTGCTTTTGGGCAAACGGGTGGGCTACAACTCCAAACCGATCCGGCCGCACAACCTGCCGTTCACCGTTTTGGGCGCGGCGCTTTTGTGGTTCGGCTGGTTCGGGTTTAACGCGGGAAGCGCTCTCGCGGCCGACGGGCTGGCGGCCAACGCCTTTGTGACCACCAACACGGCGACAGCCGCCGCCGGGCTGACATGGGCCCTGATTGAATGGTGGCACAATGGAACGCCGACGATTCTGGGCGTGGCCACCGGCGCCGTCGCCGGTCTGGTTGCGGTCACTCCCGCCTGCGGATTTGTCAACCCGATGAATGCTCTGTTTATCGGCATCATCGTCGCTCTGGTCTGCTACACCGCCGTTGCCGTGATTAAAGGCAAGCTGGGCTACGACGACTCTCTGGACGCTTTCGGCGTGCACGGCGTGGGCGGGACGGTCGGAACGATCGCCACGGGATTATTCGCGGAAAAGGCGGTCAATGCGGCGGGCGCTGACGGCCTGCTGTTCGGCAACCTGCACCAGTTCGGAGTTCAATGCCTGATGCTCGTGGTGACCATTGCCTTTGCCGCGATCATGACCTTCATCATCTTCAAAATCGTGGACGCGGTCATCGGCATGCGGGTTGAAGAGAAAAACGAAATCATCGGCCTGGATCTGACCCAACAGAGCGAAGCCGCTTACACCGTCATTGAATAGGAGGGGAAAACCATGAAACTCGTCATTGCCATCATTCAACCGCACAAGCTCGACGCGGTGAAAAGGGAACTGGAAGCCGTGGAAGTCAATCTGATGACCGTCGCCAACGTGCTCGGCCAGGGCCGGCAGAAGGGCGTCACGGAAATCTACCGCGGCGCCAAGGAGGCGGGCGGCCTGCTCAATAAAGTCCGCCTTGATATTGCGGTGAACGAGGCGTTTGTCGAACCGACGATTGCCGCCATCACGAAAGGCGCCCACACCGGCTCCGTGGGAGACGGCAAGATCTTCGTCGTGGAGCTGGCCGAATGCGTCCGGATCAGCTCCGGCGAGCGGGGCGGCGTGGCCATCGGGTGAGGTCAAAACCATGTTAAACGACAACCCCGGCAGCGAAGGCAACATCCTGGAGCGCTGCCTGTCCGATTGCGAAAAGACGGTGCTTCTTCACGCATTGCGGCGGACAGGCGGCGACCTGGGCAAGGCCGCACGGATGCCGGGAACCACGAAACGGATGCTCGCGGGAAAAATTCGCAAATATGGCATCGACTGTGGACAGCTGAAAACCCCTTAGGAAACCGGAGGAGGAAGGTAATAAAGCCTTCCTCCGCTCTTGTATATCAGCCGCTGGCGCTGTCTTTACCCGTTGCATGTTTTCCTCCCGTCCTGCTTGCGTGCGTAATGTAAAATTTACCCGCCCGGGAGCAGCGGCTGATCCTGCGCATTCGGCAACTCTGCGCTATTGACAAATTGCACGTTTTCTTCCACTATCGCAAACAACACGCCACCGGCGTGATCGACAACCCGGTCGCTGTTTGAGAGCGTGCCGGGAGAAAAGAGGTGCAAAATGCAGGAAAAAAACGGGAAGAGGGGAGAGCCCCTGGTGAAAGAAAAACAGGACAATGAAGCGGGGGGCGTGACGCGTCGTCAGCTGATTGCGGGAGCGGCGGTGACGGCTGGCGTTGTGGGCGGCGGAATGCTCCTGCCGCGCGCTCTTCAGGCGGTGGAAGCACCCAAGAAGTGGGACCGGGAAGCGGATGTCGTCATCATCGGCACCGGCTTTGCCGGTTTGTCGGCGGCCATCGAGGCCCACGACGCGGGAGCAAAGGTTATTCTGATCGAAAAGAGCCAGGTGATCGGCGGCAACTCGGTGATCGCCAGCGGCGCTTACAACGCCGTTGATCCGGGCCGGCAGAAAAAGCAGGGCATCGAAGACTCCATCGACCTCCACTACAAGCAAACCATGGAAGGCGGCGATTTTCGCGGCGATCCGGAAAAGGTTCGTTTTCTCGTGGAGCACGCGATGGAGGGCGTCGAATGGTTGGAGAAAATGGGCGCCGTCTTCGAACCGAAGGTGTACACCGTCATCGGCGCGCTCTGGCCGCGCAGCCATGATCCGGCGAACAAGGGCCGGGGCGGCTCCATCGTTCGAGCCCTGAAAAACCAGGTGGACAAGCGGCAGATTCCCGTCCTGATTCCCTGCGCGCTTACGGGCATCGTCCGCCAGAAACCCGCCGAGGGCAAAGTTCTCGGAATCGAAGCCGAGTACCGCAAGAAAAAGATGTACATTAAGGCGAAACGGGCCGTCGTGCTGGCGACCGGCGGATTCAGCGCCGACGTGTCCATGCGTTCCAAGTACAATCCGCAACTGGACAAGGAAATTCCCACGACCAACGTCAGGACGGCCACGGGCGAAGCCATTACCTATTCGGAAGATATCGGCGCGGATGTCGTCGGCATGGACTACATTCAGCTTCTGGTCGCCTGCAACTTCTACACGAAGCGGTACGGCTCACTGACCAACCTGGGCATCGATTCGGCCGTTTTCGTAAACACGGAAGGCAAACGGTTTGTCGCCGAAGACGCCCGGCGCGACGTTTTGGCCGCCGCCATCCTGAAACAGCCGCAGAAGGTGCTCCTGTGGGTGGCGGACGAACGCTGCACCAAACGGTTCAATCCGGCCATGACGGAACAGATCCTCAAGGACGGCCTGGCTTTCAAAGCCGATACGCTGGAGGAACTGGCCAGGATTCTGAATGCAAAATTCTCCATGCCCGAGCAAACGCTTCTGGAAACCGTCCGCCGCTACAACGAAATGGTCAAAAAGGGGAAAGACGAGGAGTTCGGCAAGAAGTCGGCCAATCTGAAAACAATTGAACAGGGGCCCTTCTATGCCAGTCCCACCCAGGCCGGCGTCCACCACACCATGGGCGGACTGCGCACCAAGGGGACGACCGGGCAGGTTATCGACCGCTACGGGAAGGTCATCCCCCGGCTTTATGCCGCGGGTGAAGTGACGGGCGGCGTCCACGGGACGAACCGCCTGGGCGGCAATGCGACGGCCGACTGCATCGTGTTCGGCCGCCTGGCCGGAATCAGCGCGGCAAAAGAGGCATAAGCCGTTCCAAACGGGAAAGCCTCTTTCCTCTGGAAAAAATTTTGCCGCGCCGGGAAAGAATCTCGCGGCCACTGATGACTGAGCCGCGCATCGTTTCTTTTTCCGTCAGCTTTAAAATTCGTTGGGGGCAGTTCGCTGCCCCCAACGAAATCATCCCTTTCTACATTTCGTCACTTCTTCCGGTAAGGAAAAGGAACGGCGATTTTCATACGGCAAAACGGAGTGCGCTATTCCCTGTTCCCGGTGGAGTATTTGGTGCTTTGCTCTTTTGCAGAGCTTGACACGTCGGCAATATTCAGGCATTTCAAAAAGAAGATTTTTGCGGCGGCTCCCGCCGCGAAAGAAAACCAATTGCCGGGGGATCGCCATGGGAAAACATCCGACATTCAAACTGGCGGCCGTGCAGGCCGCGCCTGTCTTTTTCAACCTGGAAGCCTCCACCGAAAAAGCCTGCCGTCTCATCGCCGAGGCGGGACGGGAAGGAGCGGCGATCGCCGCCTTCGGCGAGACGTGGCTTCCGGGGTACCCGTTTTTTGTCTGGAGCGACAGCAAGGATCCGCTTTTGAAGTGGAAGGCGGCCGCGGATTACCTGGCCTGTGCCGTGGACGTCCCCGGCCCGGTGACCGACCGGCTTTGCCGGGCGGCCGAAGAGGCGGGCCTCGACGTTGCGATCGGCGTCGTCGAACGCGATCCCGTCACCCGCGGCACCGTTTACTGCACCCTGCTGTTTATCGGCCGCGAGGGAAAAATTCTGGGCAAACACCGCAAGCTCAAACCCACCCACCGGGAGCGCACCATCTGGGGAGAAGGCGACGCTACGGGACTCGTCGTTTACGAGCGACCGTACGGCAGGATCAGCGGGCTCAACTGCTGGGAGCACAACATGGTGCTGCCGGGCTATGCGCTGATGTCCCAGGGCACGCAGATCCATGTTGCGGCTTGGCCGGGCGCCGAACCGAAGGCGCCAACATCTCCCGATCCCATGTGGTCGCGGCAACTGCTGTTGTCGCGTGCGTTTGCGTCGCAGGCCGCGGCCTATGTGATTCTGGCGGGTGGAATGCTCGGTGCCGACGATGTGCCGGCCGAGTACCGGGAACTTACCGCGCGCTACCGGGGCGACAGCTTCATCATCGATCCGCGCGGAGAAGTCATTGCCGGGCCGGTCAAGGGCGAAGGCATCCTGACGGCGGAGGGATCGCTTGAGAATATTCTGGCGGCCAAATCCGCCTGCGACGTGGGCGGACATTATTCGCGGCCGGATATCTTTCAACTGCGCGTCAACCGGAAGCCCTACCGGAGAGTGGTGGACGCTCCTGATGCGGACGACCGCGAACCGGCGGAGCCCGGCAGCTGAGCTCCGGCCGGCCTGTTTCTGCTGGTTGTTATTGCCGGAAGCGGCAGAAAATGATAAAAACTTCCCGCTGGATTCCCGCTGTTGCGAGGAATGACAAAAGAGGTCATAAATTAGCGCCGGTGCAGTGACGGTCACGTAAGCGGATGTTTACTCTGAAAACATTTTTAGCGGCCAAGAAGAAGAAAGTCTGGACGGTGTCGCCCGATACCTCTCTTTATGACGCCCTCAGAATGATGGACGAAAAGAACATCGGGGCGGCGCCGGTGATCGAAAGAGGAAAGCTGATCGGGATTTTCTCCGAACGGGACTTTGCCCGAAAGGCCACGGCGGTTCAGCAGCTTTCCATGCGACTCCCCGTAAAAAAATTCATGACCAAGAAAGTGCGTCGCGTGACGTCCCGGCATACGATGGAAGACTGCATGGCGATGATGACGACCCATCGCGTGCGGCATCTTCCCATTCTCGAGAAAAATAAAATTATCGGCATCATCACCATCGGGGATGTCGTCAAACACACTATTCAGGAACAAAAGTTCGTTTTAAGAAAGGTGCTCGACTCCATCGAGGAAGGGAAAAACACTCTACGGATGAACGTCCGGTACAACGTGGAGCAAAACATCCTGCCCCTCGTGAAGATGCTGGCCAGGCGTTATCCCGGTGACGCGTCCTTCCGCCTGCTGGAAGAGCATCTGGACCAGATATCGTCCGCGTATTATCGAAAGCTCGTCACTTCAAAATACAATTTTACGTCCACGGAAATCTCCGTCATCAAACTCCTCAAGGCGCATTACCGGGAAAAGGAGATCGCGGAAACCCTGAACATTTCCATCTCAACCGTTAAAAAACACAAATATGCCATCCGCGGAAAACTGGGCATGCGGAACAAATCCGGCAACATCACCACCCACCTTGATCTCATCGCATAGGTTCTATTTTGCATAGAACTTTATTTCCTCCATTTTTAACCTTACGCCTGTGCAATATTCGGATATAGTAAAATCAACGAATATCTGTTGGAGGAAATGATTTATGCTTACCGTGAGCGATCTGTTGTCCAGAAAAGGAAATAATACCGTTTCGGTTCATCCCGATTTCACCGTTTACCAGGCCCTGCGGATGATGGCCGATTATGATGTGGGCGCCCTGCTTGTCATCGAGAATGAAAAATTGCTGGGCATCTTCTCCGAGCGCGACTATGCCAGGAAAGTGGCGCTGAAAGGTCAACGGGAGAACAATACCCTTGTCGGAAGCGTCATGGTTAAAGAACTGACGTCCGTGGCGCCGGAAGACAAAGTTGAATACTGTATGAAGCTCATAACCGAGCGGCGCATCCGCCACCTGCCCGTTTTAAAGAATGACAGACTGGTCGGCGTTATTTCCATCGGCGACGTGGTGAAGGGAATCATCGATCAGCAGCAGGCCACGATCAATGATCTGGAGTCGTACATCGCCGGCGGGTATCTTTCCCGGGACGGTTTGCAGTAAAAAAGCGAAGCGGCGGATACAACGGCCCGTATCCGGCGTCAGACGGTTCGGCAAGGCCGTAATTCTTAATAAGGAGGGAAGGGAGATTATGAACGTCAGCGAAATGTTGAAGGCCATGAGATTCAAACCGCAGGTATTGGTAACCGTGAAACCGGATGAGTTGTCCTCGGCCGCCATCCAGAAGATGGCGGATTACAACAAGGGGGCGCTCCCCGTGTGCAATGACGACGGCGAACTGATCGGCATTGTTACGGAAAGGGATATTTTGAGAAAATGCTTCGCGCGCGAAGGCAGCTTTAAAAACAAAACGGTCAACGACATCATGACCAAAAAAGTAGCGATCGCGCGGCCGGATGATGAACTGGACTACGCCATCAAAACGATGAAGAAGGAAAAGATACGGCATCTGCCGGTTGCCGACGGCAAAAAAATCGTCGGCATTCTCTCCATGCGTGACATCCTGGGATTTCAATATGAAGAGACGCGGACAAGAATTCGGTATATGCAGATGTTCCCCCGGCGGGCGGCGCTTGGCGGCGTTGCAACAAGCCTCTAAATCCGGTTTTTTTATTTCCAAAGGCAGGAGGATTAATGGCTCCTGCCTTTATCATTTACGCAAACCTTGCGGCTCAGCGTTCCGGGACAGACTTGGCTTTTCAGGCCTTCATTTCTTTTTGACCGGTCGTTGATCGCAGCGGCCCATTTTTAAGGACTTTCATCCCGCTATCCGGGATTTTCGGCGGCAGCGAATGGGTTATGCAAGTGTCGATGGTTCCCGGAGCCGGAAAAGGCTTCCATTGACTTTGGGCAAAGATTGATCAAACAGCGCTGAGAAAAACAGAGGATGCGAGGGAGGGGAAGATGGCAAAGACAGTGGCCCATATCTGTATCCTGGTCGCCGACATCGACCGGGCGATCGCGGATTACATAAAGATTTTTGAGGTGGTTTCTCCCGGGCTCGTCGAGCGGAAGGTGGTTAAACAGGAGCGGTGGGCGGCAAACGAAAAGTATATCACCGCCTTTTTCGGAGCGGCGAGCGACGCCTGTGAAATCCAGCTGATTCAGGCGCCCGATGAGCGGTCGCCGCTTTACAAGCGATTGGTTGCGCACGGAGAAGGCGTTCATCATATCGCCTTTGTTTCACCCCGACTCAAAGACACCTATCGCCGGCTCAAAGAAAAGGACATCGCCGTCAATAGCGGGTTGATCGACGAGCGCCCGCATGGCCATGACGCGTCAGATCTCCGGCATTTCTGGATTATGCCGCGCTCGACCCACGGCGTACTCATAGAGATGATCGACGATTATGGCCTGCAAGATGGGTTGCTGGCGAAGGAATAGTGGATGGTGATTGGTGGATGGTGAATAGTGGATGGTGGATGGTTCATAGATGTAGGGCGGGGCTTTAGCCCCGCCAGGCCAGGCGAACCTGAAGGTTCGCCCTATAAAGGTCCGGCCGATCCAGCCAGGCCGCAACAAAAATTTTGCGTTACCGGTCGTGGTCGGCTTCCGATTCCTCAAACGTTTTGTGGATGGCGCCGGCGGCGTGTTCCGGAGGCGCGTAAATCACGTAAACCTTGAGGGAGTTTTTACCGGTATTGATGATGTTGTGCCAGAATCCCGCCGGGATAAAAATCGCCCAGTCATCCGAAACGGTTTTGTCAAACGTCATTTTATCCCTGGATTCACCCATGACAACGCGGGCATGCCCCTTCTCCACGCGGATGAACTGATCGCCGCTGTCGTGTTTTTCCAGACCGATTTCCCCGCCCGGCTTGATCGACATGACGGTCATCTGAAGATTCTGACCCGTCCACAGGGCCGTGCGAAAATTCTTGTTCTTCACCGTCGCGTCTTCAATATCCACGACCCACGGCTCTCTGCCGAAATCCTTTCCCTTCGCTTTCGGGCCGTCCTCCGCCGCCGTGGAGAACCCGGCAAACACAAAAAGGGCCAGGACAACCAAAGTAGCTTTCCGGAACATATCTTTTCTCCTTTCTCCGCGATCACGCATCATTTTATTTTCACATTTAAAAAGCAGCTCTCAGTCCGACCCGGATTTGATTGGCCAAAGACGCAAACAAAACAGGGCTGCACACGCACGTGCAGAATAGCAAATCGGAGAAGAAAAACAAAGAGAGAAAAACGGGCGATTCGGGGGACACTACAAGATGTCATGTATTCATATTCTTGGGTCACAAGGAAGAAGGTCATCAGGCCAGAAGAATGTCGACCTTTGGAAATGAGATGCCCGGATCGAAAAATGTCTGATCCCCGGGAGACGCATTGCCCCGGAAAAGCAGCCTGTTTTGAGGAAAACATTAATTTTTCAGGGGCATCACCAATGACTCAATCCAGGTCAGGCAGGCAGTTCAAATGCGCTGCCTGCCTGACGCTTAAAGGTCTATAAATTATTTCCAGCTTTTTTCCGTTGCCGCGGTCTTCCCGGCGATGCGCCCGAACGCCAGCAAGTCGGCGATTGCCGCGCCGCTCGCCGGATAGCGGCCTCCGAAAATTCCCGCCGAATCACGGCCGGCGGCATAAAGCCGCGGAATAACCTGGGCGTACGGATCAAGCACTTGCGATTTTGTGTTGATGCTCAATCCGCCATCATGGGCGACCAGCCCGGGATTTATCTCGAACGCATAATAAGGTCCGGTCTTCAACGGTTCCAACGCTTTTGTCCGGCCAAATTCCAGATCCTTTCCATTTTCCGCATTGCGGTTGTATGCTTCAAGCGTTTTTGCCAGTGTCGCTCCATCGATACCTGCCTCTTTTGCCAAGTCAGCGATAGTATCTCCTTTCCAGAGGTATCCCCGTTTGACCTGATCATCAAGGTTTTCGGGATCGATACCAAGGGCAATCGTCCGCCTTATCTCAATGCCTTTCTTGACCAGGGCAAAGGTTTTTTTCACGGTTGCGGCATCGAAAATGCAATAGGCCGTTGTCGCATTCCTCTGGAACATGGCCTCGCTGACAAGTGTATAGTTGGCTCCCTCATTACAGAACCGCGTCCCATCCGCCTTCACGTAAATATTGGGCAAGCCCCAGATGTTGGCGTACACGATACCGGCCATTTTCGCGCCGGGGAAAAGAAGAGAGGGCAGCGTTCCACCGGTGTTCAGAGCTTTAAGAGCCCCGCCGCAGGAGATTCCCATCCGGTAACCGTCGCCTGTTGAGCTGGTGCTTCCTGCTGCGACGCACTTGGCGATATCCGGCGAATAATCCTTCAGCCAGCCTTCCGATTCTGCACCCGGCATGATTCCTCCGGTCGTCAGAATCACGGCTTTCTTTGCTTTGATGGTGATTGCTTTTCCCTTGCTGGATGCCGCAAGTCCGACAACTTCAAGATTGGCGGCCGATGCAGTCGACCGCGTGAATAACTTGGTTCCACTGGTTCTTGTCATGACCTTGATGTTCTTCTCCGCCTTCACAGCATCAGCCAAAACCTTAAACAGGGCAGAGCCGGTTCCTCTGACGCGGTGTCCGCGCTTCTGGGCCGGCGTCACGGCCGTATACTCCGGCTCGTTTTCCATGCCGCTCATGGCAAGAAGCTCCTGTGTAAAAACCGCGCCCATGCTGGCCAGCCAGTCGATGTTTTCCGAAGACATGTCAGACACCAGCTTGACCAGTTCCGGTACCGCGCGACCCTGGCCGCAAGCCATGAGGTACTTGTACATCGCTTCCGGTGTGTCATTGATGCCGGTACTCTTTTGTAATTTTGTGCCTGAGGCATAGACGATTCCACCCGACATGGTTGTAGACCCTCCGGGCATTCCCATTTTTTCGAGAAGCAAAACAGAACAACCGGCGCGAGCTGCTTCCAGTGCGGCACAGGCGCCGGCGCCGCCGTAACCGACGACCACAACGTCCGATTCCATATCCCATTTCTTAGGCAGCGGTGCGGCATGAGCATTTTTTGCGCCTACCATTCCTGTTACAGCCAGAGCCCCGGCGCTGAGAGCCGCTCCCTGGATGAATCCTCGTCTGCTTATGCCTCTCTTCGAATTTTTTTCTTCCATTACTCATTTCTCCTTGCCATGTAATAGAACATCATTTAGTTGATGTTCTTTCTTTTTAATCTGTTGATTTCGTTTCGAAGTGTTCCGAATTTAGCTAAAGAAAACTCTCGTGATGTATCCAATAGCTGAAGCACTTTCTAAATGTATTATTAGATTTATGGACGGCAAAAGCAACCTCTTTTTTGAAAATGGCAGTTATTGTTCCGGTTGTCATTCCGGCTTTGATCCGGAATCTGGAAAGCGTTTAACAGCGCTGGATTCCCGCCTTCGCGAGAAATGACGGCTTTCCAACAGTGTGAGACGGCTTGCGAATAGTTGATGGTGGATAGCTCGTAGCTCGTGGCTCATAGCTCTTAGCTCATGGCTCGTAGCTCATGGATGTAGGGCGGGGCTTCAGACCCGCCAGGTCAGGCGAACCTGAAGGTTCGCGCCGCAGGAAGGACGTACGGTTATGAGGTCGCTACTGCTAATGGTCTTCCCAGAGGTCGGGATCGACGACGCCGATCTTGATGGCGTATTTTAAAAGCTCGAACCGGTCGTGAATATGGAGTTTATTCATCAGGCTGGCCCGGTGCTTTTCCACCGTTTTTTGACTGATGCACAAAACATCGCCGATCTGCGCCGTCGAGCGGCCCTGGGCCACCAGACGGAAGACCTGCTGCTCGCGTTCCGTGAGCAGATCGTAACCGCAGACGGCCGGAGCGCTGCCGGGGCCTTTGAGATACTTGCGGATCACCTCCGCCTTTAACTGGGCGCTCAGAAAATACTCGCCCGAATGCGCCGCCTGAATGGCTTTCACGATATCGGAGCTGGGAGACGCTTTCAGAACGTAGCCCAACGCCCCCGCGGCCAGGACTTCCTTGACCAGGCTTTCCTTGGCATGCATGGAAAAAACCACGATTCGTGATTCCGGCGATGCGTCGCGGATCAGGCGGGCGGCCTCGCAGCCGGACATGTTCGGCATGGAAATGTCCAGCAGAACGACATCCGGATGCAGCGTTCTGACCTTCTCCAGGGCTTCTCCGCCGTCTCCCGCCTCTCCGATGACTTCCATGTCGGGCTGGCTGTTCAAAAACTGCTTGAGTCCTTCCCGGACGATGCTGTGGTCATCCGTGACCAGGATGCGAATCTTTTTCATTTTACCGGCCTCCCTCACACCGGTATCTCGACGCGGATCGCCGTGCCTTTGCCCTGTTCCGAGGACACTTCAAAAGAGCCGCCCAGAGACAGAGTTCTTTCCCGCATGGCCACCAGTCCGATTCCCTCTTTGCGTTTGCTTTCCTGCGCGTCTTCCGGAACAGGCAATCCCGCGCCGTTATCCCGAATGGTTAACATCACCTGCGGATGGCTGTACGTGAGAATGACATCCACCGCCGTCGCCCGGGCGTGCTTGGCGATATTTGTCAGCCCTTCCTGAACGATGCGGTAGATGGCCAGTTCAACTTCGGGACTGAGCTGTTTTTTGAAACCCAGCGCCGAGAAGTCGACATGAATCCCCGGCTGATTCATCCTGAACTCCTCGACGCGCCTCATCAGCGCCGGCAGCAGGACGATTTGATTGTGAAGCTCCGGGCGCAGATAGGAGGTGTTGTCTCTTGCAATCCCCACCAGCCGCTCCACGCTGTGCACCAGCGCCTCGCTGCGCCGCCTTTGCTCCGCGTATTTGGAAGGAAGAGTCTTCAGCAGATAATCGAGATTGAAGCGCATGGCGGTCAGGATCTGCCCCATTTCATCATGAAGATTGGCGGCCAGGATTTTTCTTTCCTCTTCGCGGATTTTGACCAGCCGCCGGGAAAGCTGGCGGATTTCCTCTTCGGCCTTTTTGCTTTTCGTAATATCGATGAAATTGACGACGGCAGCCGGTTTCCCCATGTACATCGCATGCGTGGCGCGGATTTCCGCCCACGTCGTCTTGCCGTTTTTATCGATATACCGAAACGTGTACTGCTCCGGCGTAAACTGCCCCTTTTCCCGCTTCGTGCCCCGTTCCTTGATGACCGCCCGATCCGCCGGATGAATGTGACGCCAGAACTCCACGCCGATCAGTTCCTCGGAGCTTTTATAACCCAGCATTTCCGCGCAGCGCTGGTTGGTGAATTGAACGCGTCCGTCCTGGTGCACCAGAATCGCCGAAAGAGAGCTTTCCACGACGGTGCGATATTTTTCTTCCGACTGGTTGAGGGCCAGTTCGGCCAGTTTCCGGTCCGTGATATCCAGGACAAATCCCTCGCAGCCGACAATGGCATTGCCGGCGTCGCGGCGGGCGAATTGCGTGATCCGGACATCGAAGGCCGTTTTATCCATCCGGCGAAAACGGGTTTCGTAATCCTGAACGAACCCCTGTTCGGCAAGACATTTCCTCAGGCGCTTGCAATCCTTTGCACTGGCGAAGAACGAATCGATGGATGCCTTTCCGATGAAGTCTTCCCGCGATTCGCCGCCCAGCATGGCAGCGCCCGGCGAATTGATATCCAGAAAGACGCCTTGATCATCGGTGAGATAAACGAGCGCCGGCGACTTCTCTAAAAGATGCCTCATCCACCGCTGCGGGAATTGGGATGCGGTCTTTGTCGGTTGTTTTAACTGCATATTCTTGGCCACGATTGTTTATCTCATATTATGCGGGCGGTTGCAATTCAAGACATTTCCGCGCCGGCCGGACCGGCTGTCTCATCACCGCTTATCTCGCCGTGAAGCCCGGTTGAAAAAGTGCCCCGTTCTCCGGGGGGAGAAAGGGGCACGTAAAGGGTGACAACCAATAATCACTAAATCAATTCCCGTCTCAAACAGACCGGCCGGGAAAGGCACGCTTATTCAGCGCCGCTTTTTCCCTTGCAGCGATCCAATTTTTCATCCATCCAGGGAATGACCTTCTCCGCCGGAATGTCCCAGGACGGTCCGCAAAGCGAGCTGCCTTTCACCCAGTAATAGGGCGGCATGTTCATGGAAACCTTCTGCTTGTCCGGCTCTACAAATTCGCAGACCCGGAATCCCTGAATCGCCTTGTGATCGCAGGCGCGCATCCTGGAGACGCGGCCGCTGACAAACTGATAGGAATCTCCCTCGAAGACCGGGATGATCTTTTCCGCATCCGTGCTGCCCGCGCGTTCGATGACGCTGTACAGCCAGTACATCTGCTGGGTCCAGAAACCGTAGGTTCCCCAGGGGTACTCAAAGGTTGCGCTGTTGAAAGGCGCTGTTTTGAACTTTTTCCATTCGTTTCTCCAGACCGTGTAGTACTTCTTCATGCCCGCGTTGGTGAACTGCGGACCGGCCTGTTCAAAGTGTTTGATGTTCATGAGGCCCTTCGTTCCTTCGACGCCGACTTCCGCCAGCATGTTCGGCTCATCCATGAACAGGTTGGCGAAGGGAAGCGTGATCCCCATCTGCCGGGACTGCTTCAGCACGTTGGCCGCATCGGGAGACCAGTCGCCGGTGTAAACGACTTCGGCGCCGGAGGCCTTGATCTTGGTCAGATACGGAGCGAAATCCGTCTGGAAGAGCTTATGATAGTCTTCGCCGACAATCTCGGCTTCCGGATAGTATTCCTTCAAACCTTTCTTGAAGCCGGCGGCCAGTTCGCGACCGAAGGAGTAATCCTGGCACAGAATGTAGAATTTCTTTTCTTTCTTGCGGATCTGGCCGTAATAATACGCAACGCCGCGGCCGACCGCTTCGGTCGAATCGGAGGTCATGAAGGCATAGCGGGAGAAATTGGTCGCATCCTGCAGGTCGTCCGACAGGGCTCCGATGTTCAGGGCGATGACTTTGTACTTGTTGGCCACTTCGTTGGCGATCTTCATGACGTTGCTGCCCGATGTTCCGATCAGGACATTCACTTTTTCCTGGAGCACCATCCGCTCACAGATCTTCTTGGCGGCATCCGGTTTGGACTGGCTGTCGGCCTTGAACAGAGCGATCTTTTTCTTCTTGCCGTCAACCAGAATGCCGCCGCGCGCATTGATGTCGTAAGCGACAAACGTGGCGCACAGCCAGGCCATCTGGCCGTTTAACGCGCCCGGTCCCGAGTGGGGCCAGACGATCGCGACGCGGATCGTGTCGCCTTCGGGATTGACCCAGTTGGCCGGATCCCAGCCTTTCATGTTGCCCATTTTGCTGGCGTCAAAAGCCGCTTTGGCCGCCGGGGCCGCCTTGGCCGGAGCTGCCTTGGCTTTTGAAGCTTTCTGGTCTTTGGCCGCCAGGGCCATTGACCAGGCGCCGACGAGCAAAACACACATCAAAACCGTTACAATTATCTTGCCTGTTATTCTCATCTTTCTACCTACATTTCTTTTAGTTGTTCACATGCCGCATTTCATCATGGATCGCTTTGCTGTCTTCATCGGGCGGGCGTCAAATCACTCGATAGCCCCGCTGTTCCACCCAGTTTATGTCGCCTTTACCGCTTATACTTTTTAGGACGATTCCGGATGAAAAACCAATGGGCGTGTCCCCCCATTTGAAGGGATGGCAACCCTACTTTCTTCGCCGGACGCGAGCAGTGAAATTGAAAAAGGAGGAGTCGTTTGAGAGAAAATATGCCCTTAAAGGCAAAGAGTTTATTTTGTTATTGGGCGTCACATGAATTGCGAATGTTCCATGCAAAGCTGGCCAAGTGCATCGGCATAAGCCCGCCGGGCGTTGGTTACAGCGTTGAAAGGGGAAATAAGAACCTTTATTAATGCATGCCGAGTTGAATTTTAACGACTTCCTCAACTTTGCGCATGTCCTCTTCTGAAAGAATTCCAGCGCAATTGAGTAGCCGCAATTTGCTTACCGTGGCCAGTTGATCTGCCATAGCTTTGCTTTCTTTACCGTCAAAAAGCACCCTTGCCTCACTTGGATAAAGACGATCTGTGTTGCTCGTAAGTGGAACAACCTGAACTCTATTTAAAAATTTGTTTGACGCGTTGTTACTGATGATTACGGCAGGACGTTTCTTTCTGATCTCTCCACCTACAGAAGGATCGAAATTTATCCACCAGATTTCACATCGCTTCATGCTCCATATCCTTATCCTTTATATTTATTTCGGCCCACTCCAGTGCTTCATTTTCTCTTTTTCTATCTTTTGCCATTTCGGCATAGGCAGACTCGTAATCAGGACGAACAACGTAAGGGCGAACTAGTTCCTGAACAAATCTGCTTATTTTGCGCTGTCCAATGACCTTATGAAGTCCTGCGTAAACTTCTTCATCTACGGTTATGGTTAATTTCTTTTGCATATCATACCTCCATTGCACGTGCATTATACGTATTGCCGCTAAGTATGTCAAAAGATAATTTCATGCCAACGAAAAGCTGAGCCGGAGACGCGAAGCGGAAGAAACATTGGGACGTTGGGAAGAAATATTGGCACGCTGTAAACTTTTAAACATTTCGTTATCGCACCGACAATTCGCTTAAACGGATGTCTGGCTGAAGGAAGAGACTCCATACTGATAGAGCGACGAAATGATTGCCAGCTATTAGACTGAGAGGACATGAAGAGAGCAACTTATTATTTTACCCCTGTCCCTGACATGACCTCTCTGTCCCTGGCGTGCTGCCGAACGGTTTGCCTCGTGCCGTGCAGATCATTGGATTACGGGAACAGGGTCTGCAAATAGGCCTTCATCGCCGGGCTCAATGGCTTGTAGAGTTTGGCGTTGTAAGAAGCATTATACGGAATCCCTTTGGAGGTCAGATCCACAAACTGAATGGACGGGTCGGTAAATGCGTTTCCCGAACCCGGCACAATCGGATCGCCGCCTCGCGGCCGGGTCGGATCTGTGGGGCCTAAATCCCTGCCATACATTGTCGCGTAGTTGGGAGGATTTCCCTTCAACGGATTCTGAAGGATCTGTTGCGTGGCAATGGCATACTTTCGCGATGTGGCTGCGGGCGTTCCCGCTTTGACGGCCGTGTCAACATTAATCGCCTCGATGGAAATGCTGTAGTCTGTGTTGAGGAAGATCTCGAAGGTGCGGAACTGCTGCGGGAAATCACGAAGGGAGGAGGTTTCCACCTGCCAGAAACCCTTTTCAGGCGCGCCCGCCCGATCAGGCGATAAAAAGGCCTTCACGGTATTGACATGACGATGCCCGGCAATCCACATTAAAAGATTCGGCGCGTTCTGAAGAGCCCCCACCAGCTCCGTTATCGTGCAGGCATTGGTGGTTGTGGTGGATGCATCGCCATGGGCGCCAAGCCACCATTCCATTTCGGTGCCCACATTGGTCACACAGATCGGAATATGCGCTGCAATGATCATCAACTGATTGGCCGTCTGGCCATCGGCAAGTTCGGCTTGCAGCCAGGCCCAGCGCGTTTCGTCAAGAAAGCCGTGGCCATGGATATCAATGGAGCCGTCGTCCTCCCGCTGCGTGTCGTCCAGCACGATGACCTTGAGCGGCACATCCGACCTGGGCACAAAACTGTAACAGGCAAAGCCGGCTCTTTCGCTTAACGGAACCAGGGAATAATTCGGGTTGGAAGAAACCAGATGAAAACCATGTCCTGACGGCTGGGACGTTGTGTTGAAAAATTCCGAAATCCATTCGGTTCTGTGCAGTGCGCGGCGGTTGGGATCGGCAACCACCTGGGGCGGGGCGTTATAGTCTTCGACAGGCCCGGAGGAGATGATGGCGCCATAAGGGGAGGCGCCGTCGATCACGCCCTGGTAAAACCTTGCCTCCGGATCATTCATCTTGTTCCTGTCGATGTTGGCCGGGAAGTTGGCGGGAATGGGGATGAGCAGATTATTCGATAGGGACCAGACGGTATCGCTTACGTAAGGCTGTTCAAGACCGGACTCATCGATGGGGAAGGAACCGATCATAAAGTGGTCATGGTTGCCCAGGGTCTGGTAGAACGGGATGGATCTGTCCAGCCCCGCCGCCTTGAACGGCTTCTGAAAATCAATGGTGGACGCGCCGCGATGGCTTCCGGAACTCGGCGTGATGACTTTGCCGTCAATGATATCCAGATACCACCGAAGTTCGTTGTACATCGCCGTATTGGAGACATCTCCCAGCGAAATGAAAAAATCAAAGGGATTGTTGCGGTGCAGGGCGTTTGCCGTCTGAATGGCGGCGTCAAACACCTGTGGCGTATAAAGCATGACGCCCGAGTAGATGGAGCTGTTTGGTCCGGCGTACCCCGGAAGACTCTGCTGGAGGTAGATCAACTGGTTGGGTGCTTCCTTGTCGGTCAGATGGATATCCGTCATGGCAAAAAAGTTCACCAGCCGTGTTTTTTGCGCGACGGATGCGGCATGGTAACCGTCCGGCATGATATCCGTCCGCTCCACGAGAGGAAGAGGCCAGTTCACGTAGATCCACTGGCCGTAGCCCAGCCCGTCATAGTCCGGAATCCGGCACAATTGAGCCCAGGTCAGCGCCGTCCCGCCATTGGGGCTCGACGCAGGGAAAGACGGATCTCCGGGCTCGGGCATATGGCCGGGAGGGGGAGGCTCAGCGGCCGCAATATAGGGAAACGCTATCATCCGCTCCGTCGTTTTGACCACTGTGGAATCAATCGGGTAGCCCGCGACCAGCGGTATGGCGCTGTTACTTCCGCCGCCGCATCCCTGGGCCAGCGAACCTAAAGAAAGGGCTGCGACGGTACCGGCGGAAAATTTTATGAAATTACGACGCGATAATCCCTCGCGATATCTCGTCAACCAGTCTCCGGTTTCTGATGAGGGATGGTTTATCTTTTTTTGATCTTTTTCTGTCGCCATGTAGCCGTTTCCTTCCTTGCTTTAATGATTGATTCGTAACCTGTTGAAATCGACGATGCGGAATTACTGCCTTCGGGAAATTAATCGTGATGTCTTCGGGCCGGCTCTGATCAAACGGTAATCCGGTTGTCTGGCCTCAAGCAATATCGGTATCCTTCCGGAAAAACTTGAACAGGGATGTCGAAGGAGAATCCGGAAACGGTTGACGGCCATGGATCATCTTTCATCTCATAATTTTTTTTCATATATTGCATCAGCAATTTGCTCCGGCGGATGTCTTGAAACAAAGCAAAGCAAGCAGGGCCTCTTCCTGGCTTGACAGAAGCAAGGCTGTTGATGCTGCCCAGGGCTAAGGGCTCCCTTTGTTTCCTGCTCCTTCGGTTCTCCCGCACGCAAGATATAGGTGCTGATTTCTTCAAATAAAGCAACTAAAAACCCTTATCAATTATAGAATTCCGGCAGATGTGATTTATTCAACCGCGGTTCCCGGCAATTTCCCCCGGGGATTCCATATTTCCCGCCGTCGTCCATAATGCTGAAATCTTGCTTTTTTGGTTCGGTGTGCTATGTTGCCGGCCATGCAACCACTAATCATTCCCCGGAAGGAACACCGGATTTCCCGGAAAAAAATAAACCGGAATGTTCTCCGCACACTTTACCGGCTCCACGACAACGGTTTCATTGCCTATCTGATCGGGGGGTGTGTCCGCGACCTGCTCCTGGAGCGCACGCCCAAAGACTTCGACATTGCGACAGACGCCAGACCCGGTCAGATCAAACGTCTCTTTCGAAATTGCCGTCTTATCGGCCGCCGTTTCAGGCTGGCGCATCTGCACTTTGCAGACGAAATTCTCGAAGTATCCACGTTTCGGGCTGATGCCCTCCCTGAAGAACCGGACACGGAAAGTCCGGCGCCCAACAACCACAACCCCCGTCACCTCAAGGACGATACCGGAATGGTCCTGCGCGACAATGTTTTCGGCACACCGGAACAGGATGCCCTCCGCCGTGACTTTACGATCAATGCCCTTGCCTATAATATCGCAGATTTTTCGGTCATCGACTACACGACCGGACTCGCCGATCTCCGCGACGGAATCATCCGCCCCATCGGCGACCCTTACGTGCGCTTTACGGAAGACCCGGTGCGCATGCTCCGCGCCGTTCGTTTTGCCGCATCCCATCATTTTGTCATCGAACCTGCCACGTGGGAAACCCTTTGCGAACTGTCCTCCACCATTTCCCGCGCGACGCCGGGAAGGCTCTACGAAGAGATGTTGAAACTCTTCCTGTTCGGCGCTGCGCGGCCGGCTTGCGGTCTGATGTACGAAAGCGGCCTCCTTGCCGCCCTCTTCCCCGAGTTGGCTAAGTGGCTGGGCGAAAATCCCGACCGTCTGAACATCCTGAACACGAATCTTGGCTGCCTCGACCAGCAATACCAGAGAGGAACATCGCCCTCCCCGGCGCTCTTCTTTGCCGCTTTCTTCGGTCCCCTGTTGGAGGAAAGAGCGCTGGCCGGCCACTGGGACGGCATTCCTATCCGGTTGACGCAGGATGCCGTGTGCCGGGAGTTCATTGCTGAGTGTTCGAAGACTGTGAGCATTCCCGGAAAGGTCGTCAACCAACTGCGCAACGTTCTTGCCATGCAGCACGTGCTTCACAAAGTACCGCCGCGCCGTCCTTCAGTCATCGCCAGGAGGCCGGAATTTACAGACGCCCTGGCCTATCTGCATCTCGCAGGGGAGTCGAAAGGAGCAAATTCATCCGCCGCGGCATGGTGGGATTCGTTTCTTTCAGGGGAGCCTTCCCCCATCATGACGGAAACGCCGGCCGATGCAGCGCCGGCGAAACGGCGCAGAAGACGGAAACGCAGACGCCGCCCTGCTGCGCCGGCCGATACAATCCACGGGTAGGAAAAACCCAGGACCGTTTTGTCGGGCAGATGCCCGGCCGACGCTTGCGTCGGACTTTGAAAAGAACTATAGTATACGCCACGGGCAGGCGCCGCAGGGATTCAGCGACAAGCGAAGATCAGAACGGACGCCCATTCTTCCCTGTCCAGGAAACAATAATCCATTCGGATAAAGGAGGAATGTATGAAAAAATACGGCGCAGAATTTTTTGGAACATTCTGGCTGGTGCTTGGCGGATGCGGCAGCGCCGTCCTGGCGGCGGCTTTCCCGGATGTCGGCATCGGACTGCTGGGCGTGGCGCTGGCCTTTGGCCTGACCGTGCTTACGATGGCCTTCGCCATCGGGCACATATCCGGCTGTCACCTGAACCCGGCCGTTTCTCTCGGCCTCTGGGCCGGAGGCCGCTTTCCGGGAAAAGAGTTGCCGCCCTATATCATTGCGCAGGTTTTAGGGGGCATTGCAGCAGGGGGCGTTCTGTTTCTGATTGCTTCGGGTCACGCCGGCTTCGATGTCTCCGCCGGTTTTGCCTCAAACGGCTACGGCGCCCACTCGCCCGGCGGCTACAGTCTGCCGGCTGCCCTGATAACGGAAGTGGTCATGACCATGATGTTTCTCCTGGTCATTATGGGCGCCACGGATAAAAGGGCGCCGCAGGGATTTGCCCCGATTGCCATTGGATTGTGCCTGACGCTCATCCATTTGATCAGCATTCCGGTGACGAACACCTCGGTGAATCCTGCGCGCAGTACGGGCGTTGCTCTGTATGTCGGCGGTTGGGCGGCAGCGCAGCTCTGGCTCTTCTGGGTGGCCCCGATCATTGGCGGCATGCTTGGCGCGGTCATCTACCGTTTTATCGGCAGCGAAAAAAGCTGACCGGAAACATGCCGGACACACTCGCTTCAGCGGAGCGCAAATGCCGCGCCCGCTGAAGCGAGTGTCGGCGCACGGGAAAACCGACTGATCGCTGCCGGCATGTGCCTCCCGTCGCTTCTTTGCCCTTCTTTTACATCGCAGGTCTTAATCCTGCATTCCTGTCTTCCATCTACCAAACCATGAAAGGAGCGCTTTCATGAAAACGTTGTACACAATTTTTGTCTTTCTCTTCTTCCTGATCGTGACGGCCGGCTGCGGGGCAAAACATTCCGGAATCGGCGGCGCAGCCGGCGACGCGACAGCCGCCACGCTTGCGGCCAACAAACGTTTCGCGCGAATGACGGGCTCCGCCGGCGTGCAGGATGACGAGGAGGCCCGACGCGGTTTCATTGCAAGACCGAGCGGCAAAATCACCAATGCGCAGAGCGCGGTCCTCGTCGATTTCGACGCGTTTGCGTTTGTTGCGGGCGCGGCGCCCCCGACGGTCAATCCGAGCCTCTGGCGGCACGCCATCTTGAACAACCGGATCGGCCTGTTTAAAGTAACAGACGGCATTTACCAGCTGCGGGGTTTCGATGTGGCCAACATGACGCTCATCGCAGGCAAAACCGGCTGGATCGTGGTGGATTCCCTGACCTGCCGCGAAACCGCGGAAGCGGCCCTTGGCTTTGCGCGAAAACATTTGGGGGACAAACCCGTCTCGGCCCTCATTTTCACGCACAGCCATATCGACCACTTCGGGGGCGCGCTGGGCGTGCTGTCTCCCGAAGAGGCGGCCGCGCGCAAAATCCCCGTCATCGCGCCGCAAGGATTTCTGGAGGAAGCGGTCAGCGAAAACATTCTGGTGGGAACCGCCATGGGACGCCGGGCCAATTATCAGTTCGGCATAACGCTCGAGCGCTCGGCAAAGGGGCTGGTTGATGTGGGCCTGGGCAAGTTTATCGCGTCCGGGAAAAGCGGCATTCTGCCGCCGACGGTCGTTATCCGGCAGGCCGAAGAGGCTCGGGTGGTTGACGGCGTCCGCTTCGTCTTCTACAACGTGCCGGGGGCGGAGGCGCCCGCGGAGCTCACGTTCCTCATTCCCGAAAGAAAGGCCTACTGCGGCGCCGAGCTCCTGAACCGCACCATGCACAACCTTCTTCCGGTGCGCGGCGCGAAGGCGCGCGACGCCCTGCGCTGGGCAAACTATCTGCAAGAGGCCCTGGAGCAGGCCGCGGACGCCGAGGTGTGCTTCAACACGCACAACCACCCGGTCTGGGGCCGGGCGCGCATCGCGGAGTTTATCGCCAAGCACCGCGATGTCTACAAATACACCCATGACCAGACGATCAGGCTCATCAATGCCGGTTTGAACGCCCCGCGAAATCGCCGACCGGATTCAACTGCCGGCTTCGCTTGCTTCGTACCCGGCCGGCCGCGGCTATTACGGCGATCTGCGCCATAACGTCAAAGCGGTCTATCAGTTCTACATGGGCTTCTACGACGGCAATCCGGCGAACCTCAACCCCCTGCCGCCCGAGGAATCCGCCAGGCGCTACGTAAAGCTGGCCGGGGGCGCGGACAAAGCCGTAGCAGAGGCGCAGGACGCTTTCGACCGCGGCGACTACCGTTGGAGCGCCGAGCTTTTGAATCACGTCGTGTTTGCCGAGCCGGGCCATAAATACGCCGCCGAGCTGCTGGCGCGCACCTACGAGCAGATGGGCTACATGGCCGAGGCGGCCACCTGGCGCAACAGTTATCTCGCTGCCGCTTTTGAGTTGCGCAACGGACCGCCGAAGAAGGGAATGGACAGGAGCTCCGTTTTCGACATGCTCATGCAGACGCCGACGGAATACTTCCTCTCCGCCATGGCCGCGGCCCTGGACGGACCGGCCGCGGAAGGCAAGAACCTCAGAATCAATCTCGTCATCTCCGACACAGGAGAATCTTACGTGCTGTGGATTGAAAACGCGGTGCTGCACCACCGGAAGGCGGCGCCTGCGGCCGGCGCCGACGCAACGCTCACGCTCAGCAAAAAACTCTTCATCAAAATATTGACCGGCGGCGCCGCGGCGAAGGACGCGCTGCTTGGCGACGAACTGCAAATCGCGGGCAGCAGGATCGATCTGGTCCGCTTCTTTATGCTGCTCGTCAAGGCTCCCGGCACGTTTCCGATTGTCAAGCCGTAGTCGGGCCGGTCGGCGCGAGACAACAACCGTCCGCCGGCCGTCCGCGATGCAGGTTAGCCGCCGCAGCTTTCCACGGCAGATGGTATTTGCTTTTTTGGCCAATGCCGTATAAGCCTGCTGAGCGTTAGATCAAGTGAACGAGGAGAAAAGGCGATGCTGAAATCTCCGGGCGGATTCCTGCGCGGCGCAATCGGCGTTATCTTCATCGGCATCAATACGTTGTTTTGGGCCGTGCCGGTCTACATCACCGCCGTCTTCAAGCTTATTTTGCCCTTTCGCGCGGCGCGCCGGTTCTTCGATACGATCCTGAATTTTTTGTCCTATGCCTGGATTTACTGCATCAACGGTTTTATCGGCATCATCAAAACCGTGGAATACGATGTCGCGGGACTGGACGCATTGAAAAGGGATGAGTGGTATCTTGTCATTGCCAACCACCAGACGATGGTCGATATCATTGTCCTTCAGAAAATATTCCACGGCCGTATTCCCTTTCTTAAATATTTTTTGAAGCAGGAACTGATCTGGGTGCCGATCCTGGGCCTGGCCTGGTGGGCGCTGGACTATCCCTTTATGAAGCGGTACTCTTCCGAACTCTTGCGGAAAAAACCGCATCTCAAGGGCAAGGATATTCGCGCCACACGGAAGGCCTGCGCGAAATTTAACGACCGGCCCGCTTCCATCATGAACTTTGTCGAAGGCACCCGTTTTACCCGCAAAAAACACGCGCGCCAGAATTCTCCCTACCGGCGCCTGCTCAAGCCGCGGTCGGGCGGCATTTCGTATGTGCTGTCCATGATGGGCGAAAACATGCGGAAGCTGATCGACGTTACCATTGTTTATCCCGACGGCGTCGAAACGGCCTGGGAATTTTTCTGCAGCAAAAGATCGCGCATCATCGTGAGGATAGAAGTATTGCCGATCGATCCCACTCTCTGCGGACAGGACCCCGACGATCCGGAATACCGGGAACGGTTCAACGCCTGGCTAAACGCCCTGTGGGAAATGAAGGATACAAAAATGGCACAGGCGCCGAAAGGATCCCGCAGCGCCTGACGCCCGAATATAGAATCGGCGTCGTTCGGCATTTCAAGTATAAATGTAGCCCGTGGCTGAATATGGCGCGGACCTTTAAGGGTTGTGTCCGGCCAAATGTAGGGCGGATCTTCAGGTTCGCAGCCTGGTGGGGAGGAAGCCGGCCCTGCGGGTGATTCGTTGCGCCGGGGCGGCGCTGTTGATTTTTGAAAAAGCGGACATATATTTACAGGCAGGCTGATGATCATGAATTGTCGCCCCGGCGCGCCGGGCGTTGATGCCTTCGGCACGGTGGGCAATTTTTTTAAGGTCGTTGCGGACTTCGGATCTCAGAAGACCGCCCGCAGCAGATGGCGGCAGGGCTTTATTGCGACGCCTGGAAATGATCCGGAAGAACTGCGGCGCTCTCGATATGCGAAAAAACGACGGAAGGAAAAGAAAATGATTGAAATAACGGTTACGGAAAAAGCGAAAGCTGAACTTGTCAAGGTGCTTGAATCTTTCAACGCCAAAACCGTGCGGCTGATCCGGCAGGGTTTTGGGTGAATCGGGCCGCGCTTGGCGATGGTTCTGGACGAACCAAGAGAAGAAGACGAAACGGTGCAGGCCGAAGGCTTTACGTTTGTTTATGACCGGCGCGAAAAGGATCTGTTTCACCAAACGGTCATCGACTACAAGGACTCCTGGTACGGCGAAGGCTTTACCGTTTGTTCCCCTGCCTCCGAACCCTGTTGAAAACGGATATTCTTGACATCCGGCGGCAACAGTTATAGATCGCGTTAGCGGTCCACGCTTTACGGAAATGGGTTCTATCGCCCCGTTTACGGATGAAGAAAAGCGGGCGTGAATGCTGCCGGATAGCGGCGAAAAGATATCACATGCCGTTTTGACGGCCGGTGGAGGATGCCGCCGGTGATGGGGAACGATGACATGCGTTCGGTAAAACTTTTAACATTTATCGCCTTTACTTTGGTTGCCGTCTTCATTTTGTTTGTTCTGGCCGTGATTCTGTTCCCCTGGATTCGAAAACTGGGGCCCGGCCTCTTGCAGCTTTACAGCCGGATCTCCCTTTCGATTTTGCGAGTGCGCGTCGATGCCGCGGATCCGATCCCCGTCGGCGTGGCCAAGGACAAGGGCATCATCCTCATTGCCAATCATGTGAGCGTGCTGGATATTTTCCTGATGTCTGCTTTGTACCGGACGCTTTTTCTGAGCAAGGAGGAAGTCGCGCACTATCCCGTCATCGGAATTGCGGCGAGGCTCATCGGCATCTATTTCCTCAAGCGCGAATCGCCTTTTGACCGTCACCGGGTGATCCGGAAGATCGCCAGCCAGTCCAACGGCCGGATCATCACGATTTTTCCGCAGGGCACGACCAGCGCGCTCGAAAACCTTTTGCCCTTCAAGCGGGGAATTTTCAAAACGGTGGAGCTGAATCACGGCACCATTCTGCTGCCGGCCGCCATCCGTTATCGGGAAGACCCGGCCATCGCCTGGCGGCGGGATCAAATTCTCATCGACAATCTGAAAGCCGTCTGCGCGCAGAAAAGAATTCACGTCAAAGTGTCGATTGCCGAGCCGATGTCCATTTCCGATTACACGGACAAAACCATCGATGACGTCTGTTGTGTCGCCCAGGAAAGAGTATTTTCCCGGTTAAAGAGCGATTATTGATTTTTTCGGCCGGACGAAGTAAAAGAAATACCATGAAGACAATCGCAATCATAGCACATGACGGGAAAAAAGCGGAAATGGTGGCCTTCACCAAGGACAATCTGGAGATTCTGAAAAAATATAAAATCGTCGCCACCGGATCCACCGGCGGCTATATTGAAAAGGCGGGGCTGGAAGTTGAAAAAAAGCTGTCAGGGCCGCTGGGCGGCGACGCGCAGATCGCATCCGACGTTGTTGACGGGAAAATTCAGGCGGTCATCTTCCTGCGCGACCCGCTGGGAAAACATCCGCACGATCCCGACATTTTCATGCTGATGCGTATTTGCGACGTTCATAACGTTCCCCTGGCGACGAACACGGCCAGCGCCTATCTGATTCTCAAATCTCTGGAAGAATAATCCTTTTCCGGAAACGCCGCGGCCTTTGTGCACTGCGGTGAAAAGACGAAAGCCGTTTCTCCATGACGGATGCCGGTGTTTTTGCTTTAGCGATTCAGAAGCTCATCTTTTACCAAAATCCGATGATAAAACTGTTGCTCACACCGACGGTCGATCTTTTGCTGCCCGCAGGCACCGTTTTTGCCTATGAAGAAAGCCCGGAGGACACGCTATTTGTTTTTGAATCTGCCGCTGGCCGCCAAAATCGTTTTTGCCGCGAGCCTGTTTCTCCTGCTCGTTTCGCCGGCCCTGTCCCTGCGCGAAGTGTGCCTGTCGGCCGATGCGCTTTTGCTGCAGGTCCATGGTTTTGACGTGTCCGGGAAAAGGCGGAAAGAAGAAAGTCGGTAAGGGGAGGCGAACAATTCTGTCCAGAAATTTTTAAACCGCACAAAGATGTGCCGGCATACAGCCGCACGTTTTTCTAACCTCCCTGAATTTCTCAAACAAACCGATCGAACGGCGCTGGCACGGCAATTGCTCGTGAATTCGGCGTTTGCGAAAATCCGGCGCGACCCTCTTGAGCGCTCGTCTTCAGGATACTGCCGGGTTTAAAAGTCACACACTGAGGGGTCGTCTAAAGGTAGGACGGCAGGTTCTGGCCCTGGAAATCGAGGTTCGAGTCCTTGCCCCTCAGCCATTTTTCCGTTGGGAATTTTTCCGCTCGTCCGCGCCGGCGCGGCGCGGCGTTTTCACCTGCGCCAGAACGCCGGCATCAGCAAAACGATGACGGTATAAATCTCGAGACGCCCCAGCAGCATGGCGGCAATCAGGATCCATTTGCCGGCGACGGGAACGCCGGAGAAGTTGTCCATCGGTCCGACGCTGCCCAGTCCGGGACCGACGTTGCCCAGGCAGGTCGCCATCGCGGACAGGGCGGATATCATGTCCATGCCCAGCGCGGAAAGCGCAATCACACCCACGGTGTAAATCCCCATGAAGAGCAGAAAGAATCCCCAGATGCTGCGCATAATCGTCTGGGAAACCACGGCGCCGCCCAGCTTGACCATCGTGGTGGCGTGCGGATGGATGATGCGGAAGATTTCCAGATAGCAGTGCTTGGCCAAAAGGACCAGGCGCATGATCTTGATGCCGCCGCCGGTCGATCCGGCCATGCTGCCCGCGAACATGCAGAAGAAAAGAATCACCTGCGACATTCCGGGCCATTTCTCAAAATCCGCCGTGGCGAAGCCCGTCGTGGTGAGAATCGAAATCACCTGGAAGGACGCGTAGCGGAACGCATCGGCCAGACTCGAATATACGACCGCGTAAACATCCCAGCACACGAGCCCGATAAAAACGGCGGTGATGAGAAAATAGGCGCTGAGTTCCGGGTCCCGGAAGAACTGCCGGATCCGGCCGCCGAACAGTTTGTAATGCAGGGAAAAATTGATCCCCGCGGCAAACATGAAGACCAGCAGAACATAGTCGATATAAGCGCTGTGATAATGACCGATGCTGGCGTTTTTGGGAGAGAAGCCGCCGGTAGGCAGCGTTGCAAAGCTGTGGCAGACGGAATCGAACAGGGACATGCCTCCCATGAGCAAAAGCCAGATAAGAACGAGCGTGAGCAGGATGTAGATTTTCCACAGCGCCCGGGCGGTTTCGGCGATCCGGGGCGTCAGTTTGTCCACCACGGGACTCGGGGTTTCCGCCTTGTAAAGCTCCATGCCGCCGATGCCGAGAAAGGGCAGGATGGCGATGGACAGAACAATGATGCCCATGCCGCCCAGCCACTGGGTCTGGGCGCGCCACAGCAGGATGCCCTGGGGAACGGCTTCGATGTCGGTGAGAATGCTGGCGCCGGTTGTCGTAAAGCCGGACATGGATTCGAAATACGCATCCGTGAAATCCGGAATGGCGCCGGAAAAGAGATATGGAAGGCACGCCGCCAGGCCCGCGACGATCCAGCCCAGCGCAACGATGGCCATGCCGTCGCGGTGGCTCAAATAGAAGTCCCGGTGGCCGCGGGTCCACAAAACGACGACGCCCCCTGCGCCGCAGGTGACGGCCAGGGAGATCAGCAGGGCCATGGCGCTGCCGTCTTCATAGGAAAGGGCTGCCGCCAGCGGCAGAACCATGGACGCGCCGAGACAGACGACCAGAACAGCCACCAGGTAGGCGATGAGCCGCGGATTCATCAGAAGTACTCCAGTTTGACGGTCAGCAGACTTTCCAACTGGTTCAGCACCTGCTGCAGGGCGAAAATGATGAGCCGGTCATGCGGCAGTACAATCGTGTCGCCACGGGGAATGATGATCTTCCCGTCCCGCACGATGGCGCCCAGAATGGCGCCCGAGGGAAAGTTCACCTCCGCGAGAGGCGTGTTGACGATGTCCGACGTTTCCAACGCTTCGGCTTCGATGGCCTCGGCCTGCTCCTCCCGCAGGGGGACGACGGAAATGATCCGGCCCCGGCGCAGGTGCTGCAGAATCGCGCGCACCGCCGACATCCGGGGATTGATCACCGTGTCGAGCCCGATGGCGGACACGATGTGCATGTAGCTGAGCTTGCTGACCCGGGTGATGGTGCGCTTCGTTCCCAGCTCCTTGGCCAGCAGCGAAATGAGGACGTTGCTTTCTTCATCCCCGGTGAGAGCGATGAGCAGGTCCATATCGCCCGCGTTTTCTTCCCGCAGCAGGTCCCGGTCCGCGCCGTCGCCCTTGATGACGATGACGTGGTTGAGTATCGTGGCGGCCTCTTTGCACTTGTCTCCGTCCTGGTCGATGATGCGCACGTTCAAATGCCGGTTGTCGAGCGCCCGGGCGACGTCCATGCCGGTGCTCCCCGCCCCGACGATGACGATGTTCTTTACCGGCCGGGTCGGCATGCCCAGGCGGGCCAGCGTCCGGGGGACGTCCGATTTTTTCACCACCAGGTAAACGAGATCGAGCGGCAAAATGGTGTCGTTGCCGCTGGGGATGCGGATCTTGTGCCCGCGGACGATTGCGCCGACCAGAAGGTTTTCCTCGGAAATCCTGAGGTCGCTCAGTTTTTTCCCCGCGAGCGGCGATTCCTCGGTGATTAGAAAACCGACCAGTTTCACTTCGCCGTCCAGGAAATCGATAACCTCCGACGCGCCGGGGATTTCCATGAGATCGATAATCGTCTTGACCATCATCGCCTGGGTGTTGATGATCAGGTCCACGCCGAGCAGGTCCTGGCTGAACAGGGACGGTTCCCGCAGATATTCCTGATTCCGGACGCGGGCGATCTTGATGATGTGGCGGTTGAGGCTCCGCGCGAGCAGACAGGCGATCAGATTCACTTCGTCGCTGTCGGTGGCGGCGGCCAGCAGCTCCGCTTCCTGGATGCCCGCCATCCGCAGCATGCGGGGGCTGGTGCCCGAGCCCAGCAAGGCCTGAATGTCCAGATTTTCGCTGATGCGCCGGATCTTCGCCGGGTCCTTGTCGATCAGAACGACGTCTTTCTTTTCGTCGGATAGTTTTTTCGCGATGTGGTATCCGACTTCACCGGCGCCGATGATGATGACTCGCATGGATTCCTCCGCCTGGAATTAGTGAGGCGTTTATATAACAGGTGGAAGGCGGATAACAAGAAGAAAAAATTGCGTTTCCGGGATCAGGCGACGGCGCGCCGCCGTTTGTCGCGCCGAAAAAATCCCCCTTGCCAATAGAACGGAAGTTCTATATAAGGAAACATCCGCCGCAGCGGATGCCGGTACGGGAAACAAACCATGGACACGCCGCAGAAAATGCACAGAAGAATTCTCCACATCGACATGGACGCCTTTTTTGCCGCGGTCGAGGAAAAAAGAAACCCCGCTCTTGCGGGAAAGCCGGTGATCATCGGCGGCGCGGGCGATCCCTCCCGGCGCGGCGTCGTGGCCACCGCCAATTACGAAGCCCGCAAATACGGCGTGCACTCCGCCATGCCGCTGCGCACGGCCTACAAACTCTGTCCGCAGGGGATTTATCTTCCGGTCGATTACGAAACCTACGCCGCCGTTTCCCGACGGTTTAAGAGCGTGCTGCTTTGCGTGACGGCCGAAATGGAAAGCGGCGGCATCGACGAAGCCTACCTGGATCTTTCCCTGGTTCCCGAAAGCAATGAAGCCATCGCTTTGAAAATCAAAACCGGCATTGCCCGCGAGACCGGTCTTACCTGCTCCATCGGCATTGCGCCCAACAAGCTTTTGGCCAAGATCGCCTCCGACATGCACAAACCCGACGGGCTGACGATCCTCACGCCGGACGACATCGAAGGCCGCCTGTGGCCCATGCCGGCGCGCAAGCTCTACGGCCTGGGGCCCAAGACGGAAGCGCATCTCAGGGCCATGAATATCGCAACCATCGGCCAGCTGGCGGCTCTGCCGCTGGAAGTCCTCGCGGAGCATTTCGGTCCGTCTTACGGAGGCTACCTGCACGACGCTTCCAAGGGCCGTGACGAAAGCCCCGTTATCACCCACTGGGAACCCCGGTCCGTGAGCCGGGAAACCACGTTTCAAACCGACGTCGGCAACTGGCAGGCGATCGCGAGGACAATTGCCGAGCTGACGAAAGACGTCGTTTCCGATCTGGCGGCCCATGGCTACCGCGCGCGGACCGTCACTCTGAAAATCCGCTTTGGCGATTTCAAAACCGTCACGCGCGCCTGCTCCGCAAGCGAAGCGCTCGACCGGGAAGAAGACATCCGGCGCCGGGCGTTTGCCTGTCTCAAACGCGTCGATCTGGCCGGAAAAAAAGTCCGCCTCGTCGGTGTCCGCGCCGGCAATCTGGAAAAAAGATTATAAAGACCGCGACTTTTTGCCCTAAATGTGATAGGTGCAGCAGGCGTAAACAGAAAGATTTGGGAAGCGAATGATGCGGACAGCGGGTATTGATATCGGATCGATCACGGCCAAGGCGGCGATCATTGAAGACGGGAAAATTCTGGGCACCCGGGTCATTTTTACCGGCTATTCCGCGGAGACGGCGGGAACAAGGGTTTACGAGGAGCTCCTGGCGGATGCCGGCATCGACAAATCGTCCATTGCCGCCGTCGTTGCCACCGGCTACGGCCGCAATTCGGTCAAATTTGCCGACAAGTCCTTCACGGAAATTCTGGCGCACGCCGCCGGGGCGTATTTTCTCAATCCGTCCGTCCGGACGATCATCGACATCGGCGGGCAGGACTCGAAGGCCATCAGCCTCGATGAAAAAGGGAAGGTCAGGAATTTCGTCATGAACGACAAGTGCGCCGCGGGAACCGGACGGTTCCTGGAAGTCATGGCGCGCGCGCTGGAGGTCGATCTGGACGCCTTCGGCGCGATGTCGCTTGCGGCGGCCGCCCCTGCCCGCATCAGCAGTCTCTGCACGGTGTTTGCCGAATCGGAGGTGATCTCGCTCATCGCCCGCGGCGAAAAACGGCCGGACATTATCGCCGGCATCCACGAATCGATCGCCGCGCGCGTTTCGTCGATGCTGGCCCGCGTCGGCTCGGCCGAGCCTGTGACGATTACCGGCGGCGTGGCCCGCAATGCCGGCGTCGTGGCCGCGCTGGAAAAAAAGCTGGAGGTGAAAATCGCCGTCTCGTCCCACGCGCAGCAAAACGGCGCGATCGGCGCGGCGGTTCTGGCCGCAACGCTTTGATCCAACGTTCCTTTCGGCACTCGGAAAATATTTATTAGGACATCTTCGCACAATCTGATATAGCCGGCCCTCTGAAATTCAACCGAAGGAGTGTCTGACGTGCCCTCTGTTGGCGATTCTATTGATGCGTACTGTCTGAAGTGCAAGCTTCTGCTGGATCATGTGGTTTTATTCAAGGTGGGCGGCGCGGTGAAACGGGTCCAGTGCAGGACCTGCGGGACGCAGCACCAGTACCGCCCGGCTGCGCAGGCGGACCGGAAAAACACGGCGGAAAAAAAGCCGGCCGTCCGCAAAACCGCGGCGGCGAAAAAGGCGGATGCGGCACAGGCGCTGGCCGGCCAGGCTGCCCTGGCGTGGGACCGCAAAACGCGCGAGACGCCGCCGGATATGCCCATCCGGGATTATTCGCTTGGCGAAATTTACAGGCTCAACGACGTCATCCGGCATCCGATCTTCGGCGTGGGATTTGTCGAAAAAGTCGTTTCCGACAAAAGCATCTCCGTGTTATTTTCCGACGCGGTGCGCCTGATGGGCATGCATATCGCCCCGTGAACCGGCGTTCGTCGGAAACTCCCCCTCCATTGCTTTTTCGCCTCTCCGGCATTATAGTACTGGCGGATTAAAAAAAATCGAACAAGGGGGATTCCACTATGCCGGATGACGTTTTGTCGGCCTGCACCGTGACGATGAATGTTCCCGTGGCCTGGGGAGAAATGGACGCCATGGGCCACGTCAACAACATTATTTATTTCCGTTATTTTGAGACGATCCGCATCGCGTACTTCGACCGCCTGAAGATGACGGACTATACGCGCGAGACGGGCATCGGGCCGATTCTGGCCGCCACCGAATGCCGCTTCAAGATGCCGCTCCAGTATCCGGACACGATCATCGTCGGAACCAAGATCCATGCCATGGAGGAAGACCGCTTTGTCATGGGCTATGAGGTTTTCAGCACGAAGCGCCAGAGAATCGCCGCCGACGGCGAAGGCGTGATCGTTACCTACGATTACCGCAACAACAAGAAGGTTCCGATTCCCGGGGTGTTGCGCGCGAGGATCATGGACCTCGAAAAGATGGAGCCGTAAAAAACCGTCGGAACAGAGGCGGCGGCGCCTAAATGCCCGTGAGCCTGACCAGATGGTAGGCCGCCACTCCGCCCAGGTACGAGACGATCAGCGTGAGCGCGATGGTGGCGTAGAACCAGGGCCTGCTGTTCATTTCCTGGCGCAGGACGGCAATGGTTGCGACGCAGGGAATGAAGAGCATCATCACCACCAGGAAGGCGGCCGCAGAGGCGTGCGTCATGAGGGTCGGCAGCACGGCCGAAAGTCCCTCTTCGCCCACCGAATAAAGCACGCCCAGCGTGGCCACGACGGTTTCCTTGGCGACCAACCCCGAAATGAGCGCGGTGATCATCTTCCAGTCGAGCCCCAGCGGCCCGCCCAAGGGCTCGATCATCCTGCCCAGCGAGGCCAGCCAGCTTTCCTCCACGATTCCCGTCGGAAAATACGAAAGAACCCAGATGGCCACGGACATGGCCAGGATGACGGTTCCGGCCTTGCGCAGGAAGGCAAGCGTCCGCGACCAGATGACCATGCCGATGGTCCGCGCGTCGGGCCGGTGGTAAATGGGCAGTTCCATGATGAACGGCGCGTCCTGCTTCCAAAGGGTGTTGTTGACGAAGATGCCGGCCAGTCCCAGAACGGCAATGTTGGCGGCCAGGATGGCCCAGGAGACGTAGGCGGCGTTTTCGCCGAAGACGGCCGCGGAAACGAGCGTAAGCACGGCCAGCCTGGCGGTGCAGGGAACGAATGGTATCAGAAGCAGCGTGATCATACGGGCTTTGCGCGTCTCGATGATCCGCGCGCCGAGCACGGCGGGCACGTTGCAGCCGAAGCCCAGGCACATGGGAATGAAGCTTTTCCCGTGCAGTCCGACGAGGTGCATGATGCGGTCCATGACGAAGGCCGCGCGCGCCATGTAGCCCACGTCCTCCAGAAACGCCATGATGGCGAAGAAAATAAGCAAAATGGGCAGGAAGCTCAGCACGGAGCCCACGCCGCCGATGACGCCGTCCGTCAAAAGCCCCTGAAGCCAGGCCGGCCATCCGGAAAGCGCCGGCGCGAGCGCCCGGCTTACGGACTGGATGCCGTCGTTCATCGCGTTTTGCAGCGGCACGCCGATGGAGTACGTGAGAAAAAAGACAAAGGCCATGACGGCCAGAAGAATCGGAATGCCGAAAATCGGGCGGGTGAGGATGTGATCGATCCGGTCGGTGAGGACGACCTCCCCCATCTTGAAATGCGAAACGGCCGCCCGCGTCATTTTTTCAATCCAGTCGTAGCGTCCGTTGACGACGGCGTGCAGCGCGTCTTCATGTTTGGTCAAAAGCGCCTCGACGGTTTTCCAGGCGTGGGGATCGGGATGCCCCTCGACCAGGGCGGACGCTTCCGGGTCGCCCTCCATGATTTTAACCGCGGCCCACTGGGCCGTATACGGTTCGGGAACGAGCGGCCGGATGGTCTCCAGAATCTTGTGATAAATGGCCAGGTGGTCGGCGGAAACTTCCGGCTGATGAGGCGTGATTTGCAGTTCGCCTGCGGCAAAGGCGCTGATGTGATCCACGAGATCCTTGATGCCGGTGTTGCGCTTGGCGACCATGGGGATGACGGGAATCGACAAGGCCTCCGCAAGCGTCTTGCTGTTGATCTGGGTGCCCTGATTTTCGGCGACGTCCAGCATGTTGACGGCGGCAATCACCGGCCGGTTGAGCAGGAGCACTTCGGAAAGCAGGTAGAGGCTTCTTTCCAGCGCGGCGGCGTTCAGTACCAAGACGACCAGGTCGGGCTTTTCCCGGATGATGTAATCGCGGGCGACCCGCTCTTCTTCGGAAAAGGCGGTCAGGCTATACGTGCCGGGCAGATCGACCAGACGGATGAGAAGATCGCCCGCCCGGTGCTCCCCTTCTTTTTTTTCCACGGTTTTGCCCGGCCAGTTGCCTACGTGCTGGGAAAGCCCCGTCAGAATGTTGAACAGGGTGGATTTGCCGACGTTGGGCTGGCCGACCAGCGCGACGGAGATCTCCCTGGCGAGAGGCTCCCGGCAGACCGCGTCTTCCGGATCGATTTTAAACACGGTGATTTTGGACGCCTCGCCGCGGCCCAGCGCGATGCGCGTTCCGGAGACCTGCACCACGATCGATCCGCCGCTTAACTGCGCAATCCGGAACCTGGCGCCGGTGACGATGCCCATGCCGGCCAGGCGGCTGGTCAGAGCCGCGCCGCCGTCGATGGCGGCGATGATTCCCTGATCCCCTTCTTGCAGGTTGGTGATGGTGTCCGCAGGCGTCATACGTTGCATGCTCCGGCGTCGGTCCCGGCCAGACAAACGCGGTATTTTTTCAAAATCCGTTCCGGTCCGTAGGAGGCTTTGGTCCGCCGCAGATTGCCGTTGCCCATGTCTTCCTCCAGGTTCAGATACGTAAAGCGCGACTGCAGGCGACGGGCCGTGTCGTTGAACATGAATTCGTAAATGCCGTGATACTTTTTTGAGGCTTTGGCGAAATGCAGGCAGAACATGTCTTCGTTTAGCGGTTCGCCTACGATAAAGCCGGCCGGTTCATTATCTATGTAATAGATTGTGCCCCAGAGTGCAAGCTCGCGGAATTTTCGGAGCGCTTCCGCGCACTGGGGGTAGTCGGTCTTTTCGCGGGCGATCCGGGACTCTTCCTGCCAGGCATCGAGCACGTCCATGGCCGGGGCGAGTTTGTCGCCTTCCAGCGGGATACCTTCCGGCCGGAAAAGACCGAAAAACTGGTTGAGGTGGTTGCGGTGCCGCTGATAGGTTTTCCCCGCGAAAGAGGCCATTTTTTCGACAAGGTAAATATAATCCGACTCGCCGTCGTCATGCGTGACGCGGAATTCCTGAGAGGGGAAGTAAGACAGCCATTCTTCGGGAATGGGGAAGAAGAAATTGCTGCTGCCAAGCAGACGTTTGATCAGAGCCAGGCTGCATGCGCGCAAATCGGTAAGCGGCATGACGTAATTTTGCCCCTGGCGGTTGTAAGCGGAAATGAAAATACCGCAGTCTTTCCTCACAATTTTATAACGGCTGATTTCACGGAAGAGGTAGAGGTTGGCAAAGGTGTAGTCGGATATGTCAAGATGCAGATTCCGGAAATGCTCCGTCAGGAGCGGCTGATGAACAAGTTCGATGGTTTCTTTAATGTCCATAACAATAACAGGTTGTGATCCTTTCTGCGCGCTAAAATTCAAAGAGGTGCTGGTGGTCGCGAAGCCAGCGCCGGTGCGCTTGGTAATCCGGAACCACTCCTATCACCAAGTCCCAGAATTGAGAAGAATGATTTTTCTGGCGGATGTGCATCAGTTCATGCACCACCACGTAGTCGATGACCGGCGGCGGCGCCATGATCAGGCGAAAACTGAAGGACAGGCGATTATCGTGCGAACAGGACCCCCAGCGCCGCCCGGCGGACGTGATCCGGACGCCTTTCACCGGTAATTTAAGCAGGCGGCCATAAAAATCAACCCGCGTACTCAAATAGTGTTGCGCTTTTTTCCTGTACCAGGCCACGAGCTCGCGTTTTCTGATGTCCCGGCCGCCGGAGCAGTTCAGATAAAAGCGGTTGTCCCAGAACACCAGGCCCGCATTTTCGAGCGGTTCGAAAAAGACTTCCAGCGGATGGCTTGCGCCCAGATAATAAAGCTGTTCGCCCGTGGCGATTTTCTTTTCTTCGGGCAATGCGGGAAGATCGGCCTGCCGCGTAAGCGTTCTCGCGATCCAGCCCTTTTTTTCTTCGACAAAGCGGTCGATTTCGGCGATCGGCGTAAACGACGGCGCGTAAACCGTTATTTCCGAATTCTTTCCGATTTGCACGGAAAGGGTTTTCTTTCTTTTCCCGCTGCGTTTGAGATGGTATCGGATGTCCATAAGCGTCTCTTTTTTACCTATAAAATGGATGGCCGAATGAGTCAAGAAAAAGGGTTTTTCTTTTTGTTTTCCCGGAAACAATGCTACAATCCACACAAAAACAAAAAGGGGAGAAGCAGATGAAACTCAGATTCGCGTGGATTCCGGTTTTGATGGTGTTGCTGATCGGCGCTTTTCCGGGACATGCAACCGGCTGGCAGATGAAGGACATGGGCGTGGGGATTTTCGACGATGCGGCTTACGACAGGGAATTGCGGATCGTGGAGAAGCGGGCGTCGAACACCTGGTCGATAAAAGAGCTCTACGAGCGGGGCGCGTTTCGGGGAAACGGCAAGATTTTCGGCGTCTGGCTGGTCGGCCCGCCGGTAAGCGCGTATCTGGACCAGAACGGTCTGGCGCAATACGACTACAAAGTGCGTCTGACCGATCCGAAAGGAAACTCCGCGGTTTACGGTCCCTACGGTTTCTATCCGCCGGGCCACGCGACCAGCTTCATCAACGCCGGGATTCCGGGAAAGTGGCGGGCCGATTTTATGATCCGGCAGCGCGACACAAAACGCGATACGCCGATCGGCGCCATCGAATTCACCATAACGGATTAGAGAGGAAGACCATGGACGCAAACGGCAAAAGGCCCTGGGGATATTTTGAAGTTTTGTCGGATACGGCGGACCACAAGGTGAAGCGCATCGTCGTTTCGCCCGGAGGCTGTTTGAGTCTCCAGCGCCACAGGAAACGGGCGGAACACTGGTATGCCGTTTCCGGCGAGGGAGCGGCCACCGTGGACGGAAAGGTCGTTTCGCTTGTCCGGGGCCGGGCGGTCGATATTCCGCAGGGGGCGGCCCATCGCCTGGAAAACACGTCTTCGGTCGATCTGGTGATCATCGAAGTGCAGACCGGAACCTACTTCGGCGAAGACGATATCGAGCGGCTGGAAGACCGCTACGGGAGGGCATAAAAGGCTTCCGTCTGGTCCGGGCGCCGCAGAATGGCGTGGGCGGAACGACAAAACCCGGGAGGAGCCGCCGGCCGCTGCCGGGAAAAGCCTCCGCCTCTTGCAAGGGAGCAGAGAAAGAGACGGAGGCAACGGAAAGGAGCCGCGCCGGAAGGATGAAACAGGCTGCCGGCGCGGCTACGATGAAAGGGCCAGTTTATCGCTGCACGTTTTCAATGACGGTGGCTACGCCGAGTCCGCCGCCGCAGCAGGAGCTGAAGCAGCCGTACCGGGCGCCTCTGCGGATCAGCTCCCGCATCGTGAACATGCAGACGCGCGCGCCCGACGCGCCGTTGGGATGGCCGAAGGCGATCGCACCGCCGTTGGGGTTCCACGAGTTGCTGAAGCAATCCACTTTTTCACCCAGTTGTTTTTCCAGCTCCGCGGCCACCGCCAGGTTCTGCACCGCAAACGCTTCGTTGCATTCCACGACGTCCATCTCTGAAATCTTTTTACCCGCCAGCTTGAGCGCGATCGGCACCGCGTAGGCCGGACCGATCCCCATGATCTTCGGATCGACGCCGTAGTCGCCGCCCGCCAGCCATTTGGCCATCGGACTGTATCCGAGCTGCTCGACCTTCTTGCGGGTCATCATCAACACAAACGACGCGCCGTCGTTGCGCCCCGACGAGTTGCCCGCCGTCACGGTTCCGCCGGCAATCGTCGAAGAAGCGGGGATCAACATCGGCACGCTGTGCCATTTTTTCCGGAACAAGGAAGATATCTTTCTATACAGCTCGAAGCAAACGGATATCGAGCTGGTGGAGTGCGTCGAACAGATGACGGAGCACGAGAACGATCCCATTTTGAGGTACGCGGTTTACAGGGCGCTGGAATTCAAGATGATCGAGAAATCGGACAAAATCGCGGAGCTTTACCTTGAATCGTACAGTTCCTGGCGAAGGACGCAGATGGTGATCCCCATCAACATCGAGCGCAACAGGCTCTATTTTCACGACTACAATCAAAACTTTACCAAAAAGGATTACTACCGGTTATCCATGGCCCTGCGCGGCATGCGGCTCATGTATATCGCGGAGCGGGTTCACACGGGAGTCAACAAATTCAAGGGATACACACCTTTTATTATTGAAACCGCGCTGGCGGCTTTCAATGTGCCGAAGGAAAGACGAGAAGCGGCCATCGCCCGGGTGATGGTTATCGTCCGGACCTATCACGGAACCGTTTACGGCATATCCTTCTAGGCGCAGACCGGGAAGGCCGCCGTCTTTCATGCCCGCGGGGTCCTTTCGGTCGGCGCAGCGGAATGCTGTGCTGCGACGACGTTTTGCTGAAAGTGGACCAAGACCCGTTTTTCAAATTTACAATGTACATCCGGCGATAACGGTTTGTAAATGAGAAAGTGCAACGCCTTGCGCCTTCCGGGCGGAAACATTATTTTCTCGTGGGCGACGAGCGCTTTGCCGTGGGGGAGAATCGGGGAGTGCGCCGATCCTGGCGCCCTGCTTGCCGACCGGGACGTTTTCCGCCCGCAACGAGAACGTCTTTCTGCTTCTGTTTTTTGACCGGATCTTTTTCCACGAAAATTTCCCGGCCGGTGGCCGGGTCGATTTCCGTCCAGTACAGGACGGACGACCAGGTGGACGGCAGGGGCGTGTAAATCTGCACCTGTTCCGGAGTGAGGCGCAACTCCCGCGCGGCGAAGGTTTTCAGAAGGCGCATATCTTCCAGTGTGCAGCCCGGATGGGCCGCGATGAAATAATAGGTCAGAAACTGCTTGCGGCCCTCCTCGGCGTTCATTTTTGCAAAGAGCGTCTGAAATGCGGCAAGAGCCCGCGCCGGCGGTTTGCCCATCAGCGCCAAGACGCCGGAAACAGTGTGTTCCGGAGCGATCTTCAGCTGGCCCGATATGTGGTGTTTTATCAGCTCGCGCAGGTAGACCGCGCCGTGCTTTTTGTCCGCCAGCACCAGATCGTGGCGGATGCCGGAGGCGACAAATACCTTTTTGACGCCGGGAATGTTGCGCAGTTCCGTCAAAAGACGAATCTGCCGGACGTGGTCGTTCTTCAGCGACGGGCAGGGCTCAGGATAAAGACACTGCCTGTCCGCGCAGGCGCCCCGGGCGGATTGGCGCGCACAGCCGATGCCGTACATATTGGCCGTCGCGCCGCCCACATCCGTCAGATAGCCTTTAAAATCCGGTCGGGCGGCGATTTTCCGTGCTTCTTCCCGGATGGACGCTTCCGACCGGCCGAGAACGGTCCGGCCTTCGTGGAGCGCGATGGAACAAAACCGGCACCCGCCGAAGCAGCCGCGGTGCGTCGTGAGTGAAAACGCGATGGTGTCCATTGCCCTCACGCTGCCCTGTTGCGCGTAAAACGGGTGAACGCGCCTTGTGAACGGCAGCGCGTAAACGGCGTCCAGCTCCTGTTCGGTAAGATGCGGCTGGGGCGGATGGTGTACGAGAAAGCGGTCGGCGTGCCGCTGCACAAGGCCCTGCGCCGTGACCGGGTCCTGGTGGGCGGCAAAACCATCGAACATCCGGAGAAAGGCTTTTTTGTCGGCCGCCGCGTCTTCGAAAGAGGGCAGCTCCAGGTAACCGGCGGGCGGCTCGTGTTCGATGACGCAGGTGCCGCGGATGTTGCGAAGGTCTTCTCCCTCGGTCAGGCGCCGGGCGATTTCCAGAACGGCGCGCTCCGCCATGCCGTAGGCCAGGATGTCCAGACGCGCGTCAAACAAAATCGAACGGCGCACGGTGTCCGACCAGAGGTCGTAGTGCGCGATGCGCCGCAGGCTGGCCTCGACGCCGCCGGCGACAATCGGCTTCGTGTCTTTGAAACTGCGGCGGATCCGGTTGGCATAGGCAATGACGGCGCGGTCGGGACGGCGGTTGTTGACGCCGCCGGGCGTGAGATCGTCGCTGCGCCTTCTTTTTTTTACGGCCGTGTAATTGGCGACCAGCGAATCCATCGAGCCGCCGGTGACGCCCCAGAAGAGCCGGGGTTCGCCCAGGCGGCGGATATCCGCATCAGCGGCCGTATCCGGCTGCGCGATGACGCCCACGCGAAAGCCCGCCGCTTCGAGCACCCGGCCGATCACCGCCGCGCCGATGTGCGGACTGTCGATGTACGCGTCGCCCGTGACCAGGATGACGTCAACGGCGTCCCATCCCCGTTTTTTCACTTCTTCGGCAGTGGTCGGCAGAAACATTTACAGGATCCCGATCATGGAGAGCCCCAGCGCAAGCGTTCCGAGAATCGCGGTCAGCGCGAGCCGTCCCGACCAGCGGTGGACCGCGCGCACGGCCTGCTTGTTGGCGGCCCGAAGCGAATAATACCCGAGGAAAAAGGTCAGGGCGGCAAGCAATGCGGCGCTTGCGCCGAACCAGGCGTGGGGCGCCGCCAGATGATCCCCGCCGGATGCCGTCACATGGGCAAAGACTGCAACGCCGCCTGCGGCCAGCAGGCTGAAGCCGGCGGTGTTGAGATTTTTATGCATTTTGAGCCAGGTTCTTTTTTTTCTTCCGAACATCGCGATGCCCACGCCCGCAAGCAGGCAGAGGGCGGCGGCAATCATGAAAGTCAGGTGAAGAAGAATCAGCATGGTTTATCCTCCGGGTGAAAAAAACGGACAAGAAGCGTTTCTTCAGGTTACAGCGCCAGATCCATTCCCTGGTGGACGGCGAAACAGGAAAGCGCGCTCTGCCGCTCGCGGATGATGCGTTTACACGCGGCGACCAGATCGTCCACCTCGTCGTCCACGCGGTCCTGGTTGTGATGAAAAAGTCCCAGACGCGGGACGCCCGCATCGAGCGCAAGGCTTACCGCCTGTTCGATGGTGGAATGCCCCCATCCGCGCTTTTTCGGATATTCCTCGTCGCGGTATTCCGCGTCGTGAATGAGCAGGTCGGCGCCGCGGCAGAATTCACGGTAGTCTTCATACGCGAGTCCGCCGTCGTGGCGCAGGCCAAGTTCGTTGTCGGTCAGGAAAACGAAGCTCCGCCCGTTTTCCGAAAACTTGAAACCCGTTCCCTGGTTCGGGTGGGAAAGCGCGACCGGCGTGATCATCATATCGCCGAAGGCGTACGTTTCCGCGCAGATGTCTTCATAGCTGATCCGGGCGTGAACGTCGTCGTATTTGATCGGGAAGTAGGGAGCGGTCATGACGCGCGCCAGCATGTCGCGTATGGATTCCTGGGCGAACGTGCAGCCCCAGACGGTGATGCGGGTGTCGTGATGGTAAAGGGGCTTGAAGAAGGGAAACCCCATGATGTGGTCCCAGTGGGCGTGCGTGAGCAGCAGCGTGAAGTCTTGCCGGCCTTCGGCCAGGAAGGCGTTGCCGGCTTCGCGGATTCCCGATCCGGCGTCCACCAGCAGAATGTCGTTCCGGTTGTTCCGGATTTCCAGGCAGGTCGTGTTGCCGCCATAACGCAGATATTGTTTTCCCGAAGTCGGTATGGAGCCTCTGGCTCCCCAGCAGCGTATGATCATGGCTCTCCCTTTATGCCTGTAATCATACAGGATATTTATTTTTTATCAAGCAGGATAAGAAAAAAGTTTGGCTTGCTATTCAATAAAAAGACGTTATCTTAAAGGGCAAGTTATTTCTCTTAAGGAGGTTGCTTATGAAAACAGTAAAGATAAAAGGAATGAGCTGCCAGCACTGTGTGATGGCGGTGACCAAAGCGCTTTCCGCCATCGACGGGATTCAAAATGTTCACGTGGACCTGGCCGGCGCACAGGCGACGTACGACGAAACCAAACCCGTCGACGCGGCCGTAATTGCCGCGGCGGTCAAAAAAGCGGGGTACGAAGTTGTCGGATAAGGTCCAGCTGCATATTGCGGGCATGACCTGCGCCGCCTGCGTGCGGCGCGTTGAGGAAGGTCTTCGCGCCATGGACGGCGTGCGCGCCGCGACGGTGAATTTCGCCACTGAAAAAGCGCAGGTGGAGTACGACGGGGCGCGGACCGACATTTCCGCCCTGCAGAATAAAGTGCGCGATTTGGGCTATGAATCCTTTGTCGATGCTTCCGCGTCGGGCCGGAGGAAAACGACGATTTCCGTGGGCGGCATGACCTGCGCGGCCTGCGTGCGGCGCGTGGAAAACGCGCTCAAGGACGTTGAAGGCGTGCTCGAGGCGAATGTCAATCTGGCCACCGCCCGCGCCACCGTGATCCACGCGGACCGCTGGGCGGGCGTTGCCGCGCTGGCCTCCGCCGTCGCCGACCAGGGCTATGAATTTCTGGGCGAGATCACCGAAACGGGCGCCGATCCGATCGAGGCCGCGCGCACCCGGGAGCTTGGCGAACTGAAGCTGAAAGTCGCAGCCGGCGCCGTACTCTGTGTCATCATCTTCTTTGGGTCGATGCAGCACTGGTTCGGTTTTCTGGATGCGATTCCCCGCCGGACGATGCTTGTGGCGATGTTTTTTTTAACGGCGCCTGCGGTGTTCTGGGTGGGCAGCCGTTTTTTTGTCGGAGCCTGGAAGGCCGCAAAACAAAAGACGTCGGATATGAACACGCTCGTCGCGGTGGGCGCTTTCTGCGCGTACGCCTATTCTGCGGCGGCGACTTTTTTCCCGCATTTTTTTGAAAAGGCTGGCGTGGCGCCCCATGTTTACTACGACGGCGCGGCGATGATCATCACGCTGATTCTCCTTGGCCGCCTGCTCGAAGCGACGGCCAAGGGAAGAACCTCCCAGGCGATTAAGAACCTGATCGGGCTCGCCCCCCGGACGGCCCGCGTCATCCGGGACGGCGCGGAGACGGAAGTTCCCGTGGAGGCGCTGCAAATCGGCGACGAGGTGGTGGTGCGGCCGGGAGAAAAAGTGCCGGTGGACGGCGAAATTCTGACGGGCCGGTCCACGCTCGATGAGTCCATGCTGACCGGCGAGAGCATGCCCGTGACGCGGGAAGCGGGGCAGAAGGTTTTTGCGGCCACGATCAATAAAACGGGAAGCTTTACGCTGCGGGCGACCGGCGTGGGCGCCGACACCATGCTGGCCCACATCATTCATCTGGTGGAAGAGGCGCAGGGGTCCAAGGCGCCGATCCAGCGCCTGGCGGACAAAGTAGCCTCCGTGTTTGTGCCGACGGTTTTCGTCATTGCCTTCATCACGTTTTTAGTCTGGTATCTTGTTCCCGCCGACGCCGGCTTCAGCCGGGCGCTCATCAACTTCGTGTCCGTACTCGTCATCGCCTGTCCCTGCGCGCTCGGGCTTGCCACGCCCACGGCGATCATGGTGGGCACCGGCCTGGGCGCGCAAAGCGGCATTCTGATCCGGGGCGGCGAGGCGCTGGAAAAAATCCATAAACTGAGCGTAATCGTGTTCGATAAAACCGGCACGCTCACCCGGGGCGAACCGGAAGTGACGGACATCGCGGCCGCCGAAGGGTTTAACGAAGACCGGGTGCTGGCCGTGGCTGCGGCGCTCGAGAAAACCTCGGAGCATCCGCTGGCCCGGGCCATCCTGACACGCGCGCAGGAGCGTGGGATCGCGCTGCCCGCCGCGGAAAATTTTGAAGCCCTGGCCGGCCTGGGTGCCCGGGCGGACGTGGAAGGGAAGCCCTGTCTGATCGGCAACCGGGCGCTTGTGGACCAGGAGGGCGTTGCCGTTTTGCCGCTCCAGAAAACCGCGGCGGCGCTCGCCGATGCCGGCAAGACGGCGGTGTATGTGGTCGAGGGCGGAAAAGCGATCGGTGTGATCGCGCTCGCGGACGTTGCGAAGGCTTCGGCTGCCCAGGCGATTGCCCGTCTTAAGCAAAGGGGCCTCAGGGTGGCGATGGTGACCGGCGACAATTCGGGAACGGCCAGGAGCATCGCCGCTCAGCTGGGGATCGATTACGTGATGGCGGAAGTCCTCCCCGGCAACAAGGCGGACGAGATTCGCGCATTGCAGTCCCAGGGTGAAGTCGTCGCCATGGTGGGCGACGGCATCAACGATGCGCCGGCGCTGGCGGCCGCCGATGTGGGCATCGCCATCGGCGCGGGAACGGATGTGGCCATTGAAGCCGCGGACATGACGCTCATCCGGGACGATCTGAATGTCGTTCCCCAGGCGATTGCCCTTTCGTTTTCAACCATGCGCGTCATCAAGCAGAATCTCTTCTGGGCGTTTATTTACAACATCATCGGCATTCCCATCGCCGCGGGCGCCTTGTATCCGTTCTTCGGCATTTTGCTGAATCCTGAATTCGCCGCCGCGGCGATGGCGGCAAGTTCCGTTTCGGTCGTTACCAATTCACTGCGGCTCAAAAGGGTATGGCGCAGGCAACGCGAAGCGTCCGACGCCGGGACGGCGTAAATCCTTTTCTGCAAGCACTTCCTTATGTAAAAAAAGCCGGCCGGATCCGGAAGGTCCGGCCGGCTTTGCAACACAGACGTTAAAGCTTCTTTTTTTCGAACCAGACGAAAAGCCCGATGAAGAGCGCAATCAGGATCACGATGACGATCCAGTGATTGACGCCCAGCGCGCCGGGCAGCGTGACTTTGCCGAAGTCGCCGCAGCCCAGCACGCCGGCCTTGATCTGTGGATAAAATTCGGCGTAAATTCCCGCCCCCAGAATCATTCCGGCCAGGCCGAAGACGCTGTCGTAGCGCCCCTCGCCGAGCGCCGCCATGGCCGTTCCGGGACAGTAGCCGACGATGGCCCAGCCGACGCCGAAGATGAGCCCGCCCAGGACGTTGCCGCCCAGAACGAGCGGTTTGACGGAAAGTTTCACTAAACCGAGATCATACAGGAGATAGATCCCCACCATGGCCACCAGGATGGTCGAGAACATGAATTTGACGATGGTCATATCCAGGAAACGCAACGCGCCCAGTTGCCGGTCGTACCGGATCACCTGGGCCTTCTGCATGACAAAACCGAAAAGGATGCCGGTCACGGCGCCGAGGAGCAGATCATTCATGGCCGTTCCCTCCTTTGTAAAGAATGTTGGCGACAACGATGCCGGCCGCAAAAAAGCAAATCAGGGAAACATAACCGCTCGCGGCTATCTGAGCCAGACCGCTCAGACCGTGGCCGCTCGGTCACCCGTCGGCCAGACGCGCGCCGAACATCAGGACGATGCCTCCCAGAAAGGCGGCGCTCCAGCGCTTCGCACGGGAAGGTCCGAACCGGCGCTCCCACATCGGCGGCACGGCGACGGCTTTCTTTTCTCCGGCGATCCAGGCGGCGGCAAGCGATCCGAAAAGTATGCCGATGACGAACAGAAGCTGCCAGTCGATCTTCACCTTTTCCTTGATGAAGTACTCCATGGAGGCCACTTTGTCCGGCGCGACGGTCTGCTCCACGAAGCCGGCGGCGCGGACAAAGGTCGTCGATGCGCCGAAGTATTTTCCCGCGACCAGAACGGACAGGACCAGCAGGAGCCCCGCCAGGGCGCCCGCCGCATAGGGGGACCACTTTTTTTGATGAAAAACATTCATGGCACTTCACCTCCTGAATTAATGATTGCGTTAAATGCTCCGGATAACGACGCGGCCCTGACAGGAGATAATGTAAAAGACGACACCGCCGAAGTCAACCCATAACCGCCGGTCATGACGGAAGATGAGATCGGGCCGCGCGGATGTTGCCGGGCTGAGGAATAAGAAAAGGCGGCGGCGTTTCCAGTCGCGCCGCCGGAGGGATGAGGTTTTTGCGCTTTGCGTTTTGTCGGGCAGGGACAGGCTGCAACCTGTTCCTGCCTTGTGTTGCGGCCTATTTCTCGACGACAAACTGCGATTTGTCTGCGCCGCAGATCGGGCAGGTCCAGGAATCGGGAACGTCTTCGAAGCGGGTTCCGGCCGCGACGCCGTTGTCGGGATCGCCTTTTTGGGGATCGTAGACGTATCCGCAGACGCTGCATACATAGCGCGGGGCGGCGGCCGGTTTGGGTTTGGCGGCGGCCGCGTCCGCATCGAACGTCGGGGCGGTTTTCGGAGATTTGCCGCCTTTGACATTCCGGTAGTAGGCGTACGTCATCGGCGTTCCATCCGCCAGCACGTCGGCGTCCACCACTTTGCCGAGAAAGAGCGTGTGTGTTCCGCAATCCAACTCCCCTTCCAGTTCGGCTTCGATGAAAGACAGACAGTAGTCGAGCACGACCGGCACGCCGGTTGAACCGGGGCGGGTTTTGACCTCTTTGAGCTTGTCCACGGTCCGGCCGCTTTTGAAGCCGAACAGGCCGATGAAAGTCATCGGCGCGGCTTCCGATACGACCGACACCGTGAATTTACGGCTTTTTGAAATCAATTCGTGCGTATAATTTTCCTTGTTGATGCAAATGGCCAGCATGGCCGGCTTGGAGGTGGCCTGGATGATGGAATTGGCGATCTGGCCGTTGAACTTTCCGTCGCTGCCGGAGGTGACGATATAAAGGCCGTAGCTGATCTCATGAAGGGCCGCTCGATTCATAATGGACTCCTGTTTTCCGGGTGAATTTTGTAGCGTTTTCTTATAACTGAAAATTGTCATTCCCGCCACGAAATTTCTTTGGGGGTTTTTTCTTTTGACAAATGCCGGTTTCTTGTATAGGGACTCCAAACGTCAGAGATTTTGAGATATTATCCGATCGGGCCTGAGTTGTCCGCGTGCGGACAACGGATATAACCGTCGCGCCGGTCGGGCGTGCCTTACAGAAAGAGAAAAAATCATGATGACTTATGAGATGTTTTTACAGAGGAATTCCTTTGCTTTTGAAGAACTCCTGGCTTTTTCCCACGGCTCGCTGGTTTCCGATCCGCCGGCCGGATGGGAAGCCCGTCTGCCCGCGCCGCCGTTTCTGATGATGGACCGGATTGTGCGGATTGAAAGCACGGGCAATGCCGGGAAGGTCGTTGCCGAACAGGACATCCGCCTCGACGCGTGGTATTTTCAGTGCCACTTTACGAATGATCCCGTGCAACCCGGTTGTCTGGGGGTGGACGCCGTCTGGCAACTTCTGGGATTTTTCTGTATCTGGCGCGGCGCGGTGGGGGCGGGCCGCGCGCTGGGATGCGGAGAAGTCGTGTTCAACGGCCAGATCCGGCCCTATAACCGGGTGGTTCGTTACGAAATCGACGTTCGGCGCTATTCCCGGCTCAAGGATTCCGGGGCGTCCGTCGTTATCGGCGACGGCCGGGTTTATGCGGACGACGAACTGATTTACACCGTCGGCCAGGCCAGAACCGGCCTGTTCAAGGGCATCGCCTATCCCGATTACCCGAATCGGTCGAAAAACGCCGTCGGGGGTATTCTGCAGCGATAAGCCTCCCGCCACGGCGGACGGCAAGAAAAAAGGATTGAAAATCTTTCCCGATTGACGCTATGATCCCGCGTTTTCTGAAATACTTAAGCCGGATTGGGACAGGGTTTGAACATTATTAAAAAAGCGGCTCTTTTTTGTGCCCGCACCAAATACTGCCGGCAGGCGATTGAAGAACGCGCCGATCTGTCGGCGATGCGGGAAAAACCTACGGCCAAGATGATGATTGGTCTGGGGCTCGTCGCGTTCAGCTATGTGATCGGTTTGCCGGCGGTCATTGCGATGGGCATTATCGCGGTCTGGCTTCGGGAGCCGCTGGTGGGCATCGTCGGCGGACCGCTGATTTACGCGATTTCCACCATTATTTTTATTGTCGGCATTAAAATGGCGGGGAAGAAGTATTTTCATGTTTTTTCCCGGTGGCTGGTGCGGGTGGCGCTGGAGAAAATTCTGGGCGAGGACATCCGCGCGGTGTGCGCGCCCGGTCCGGACGACCGGTGTTCGTGAAGCTGAAGCGGTTTAGACTGCTCAATATTAACATATTCGAGGTGGCTCATGAGTGCGATTGAAGAAACAATCAGTGAACTGAAGGTGAAAATCATTGCGACGCTGGGACTTTTGGATGTGACCCCCGACGACATCAAGGATGACGAACCGCTTGTGGGCGGCGATACGGGCATTGATTCCATCGATGTTCTGGAACTGGTCATGATGATCGAAAAGGATTACGGCGTAAAAATCGAGAGCAAGGAACTGGGCGCCAGGGTATTTGCGTCGGTCCGCGCGCTGGCGACATACATCCGCGAGGCTCAGAAGGCCAGAGCCTGAGGGTTCTTGAGGCCGGACGACCAGACGAGACAACGACCCTCAAGCGGAAGAAGTCCATGAAAAAAGTCCTGTTGATTTCAGCCAACATAATGAAAAAGCCCTATCCGGTCTATCCGCTGGGGCTGGACTACGTGGCGGGCGCGCTTGCATCCCGCTACGAAACAAAAATCCTGGATATGAACGACGGGCTCTCCCCCGCTTCGCTCGGGGAGGAGATCCGGCGCCTTGCGCCCGATTACATCGGTTTGTCCATTCGCAATATCGACAATACGGACACCATCAACAGCCGGGGATTTCTGTCCGACTATCAGGCGCTGGCGGGCGTCATCCGGCAAAATTCTCAGGCGCCGCTCATTCTGGGCGGCAGCGGCTACACCGTCTTTCCGGTAGAGTTTCTCCGCGCGCTGGATGCGGATTACGGCCTGGCGGGAGAAGGGGAGAGGTTTCCCGCGCTGCTCGACGCCCTGGAGGGCCGGGGCGGCGTCGAGGCCGTACCGGGTGTGGTCACCCGGCAGTCGAAAGCGGTTTCCTGTCGCGCCTGGGAGGGCGATCTGCGCCGCGCCTTTGTTCCGGAAGCCGCGCATACCAAATATTATCTTTCCTACGGCGGCATGCTCAATTTGCAGACCAAGCGAGGCTGTCCGTTTCGGTGCAGCTACTGCACCTATCCGCACATCGAAGGCGCGAAAATGCGTTTTTTCCCGCCTGAAGAAGTGGCGCGCCAGGCCCGCGCGCTCGAGGAAGCGGGCGCCAAATATATTTTCATCACCGATTCCGCGTTCAACGCGAGCTACGACCACAGCCTGCGGGTGGCCCGGGCGTTTCAAGAGGCGCGTCTCACCATTCCGTGGGGCGGTTTTTTTGCCGCCACCGTTCCTCCCGACGGTTACTACCGCGCGCTGGCCGATGCGGGGCTTACTCACGTGGAATTCGGCACGGAGTCGATGTGCGACGCCATGCTGGCGGGACTGCGAAAGCCTTTTGTGTCGGACGATGTCTTCCGGGCGCACGAAGCGGCGCTGGCGGCGGACCTGTTTATCGCCCATTACTTTTTGTTGGGCGGCCCCGGCGAAAACGAGGAAACGCTGCGGCAAACACTGGCCAATATCGATCGACTGGAGCGAGCGGTTTTCTTCTTCTTTTGCGGCATCCGGATTTATCCGCACACGGCTCTCTACGAAACGGCGCTTTGCGAGGGCCAGATTTCCGCGCGCCAAAATCTGATCGAGCCCGTTTTTTACCGCTCGCCCTTCATTTCCGACGTTGAAATCATACAAAAGGTTGAAGCGCACGCCGCCGGACGGATCAACTGGCTTATCGGCGCGGGCGAGGGCAAGGCGACGCGCATTTTGCCCCGGCTTTATGAGCGGGGGCACACGGGGCCGCTTTGGGAACACTTGATTGTCTAGCGGACCGGCCGGTCGCGCCGCGCCTGCGGGGAGGCTTTTTAAATGGAAGGTGGAAAAAACCGGCCGCGTCCTGCTCTGATCGCCGGCGTGGCGTTTCTGATTGCCGCGTTCGGACTTTTTTTCTTTGAGCCGCTTCTTGCGGCGGCGTGGCTCCTGGCCTACGTGGTTCTGTGCGTGGCGGCCTGCTTTTTCCCGCAAACCAATTTTCTGGGTCCGGTGATCAGCCGGGGCCGCACGGGGACAAATCAAGTAGCCCTGACCTTTGACGACGGTCCGTCTCCCTCAACCACGCCCGCGATTCTCGATGCGCTCGACCGGCATTGCGCGCCGGCCACCTTTTTTGTTTCCGGCCTCAACGCCGAAAAATACCCCGAACTGATCGCGGACATTCTCCGGCGGGGCCATGCCGTCGGAAATCACACGTACCGTCACGATCCGCTGGTGATGCTGAAGGGCTACCGGACTCTGTACCGGGAAGTGAACGACGCGATTGTTGCGCTCCGGCGCCTGGGCGTCGATGCTCGGGCGTTTCGCCCTCCGGTCGGAATCGTCAATCCGGGACTGTTTCCGATTCTGGATGAGCTGGGACTGTTTTGCGTCACGTTCAACCGGCGGGCGCGCGATGCGGGGAATCTCCGCGTTTTGCAGCTTGCGGAAAAAATTCTCGGACGCGTGAAAGGCGACGACATTATTTTGCTCCACGATGTCAAACCCCGCCGGCCCGGTGATGAAACGGCGTTTGCGCGGGAAATTGAAAAAATTCTGGCGGGCATCAGGCGGCGGGGGCTGGACATCGTCCCGCTGGCCGAGCTTATCGGCCGGGAAACAATGTCCGGCGTGCGGTCGTCTTAGCCGTTTCGGGCCGGCGGCCATTAGTCCGTTGACGCCGGAAAAAATTTTTGATTGAAAAAACAATCAATGATATAGAGTTGAACCCTTACTGTCTGACAAGGGTTAATGGACCGGCTGAAAGGAGGAAATCGTGACGGATCGCTGGAAATTGCTTCAGGAAATCCGCAGAGCTGCGCCCAATATCCTGGAAGCCGAAGTGACCGTGCCTTGCGATTCCGTCTGGTTTGCGGGCCATTTTCCGGGCGAACCGATTCTGCCCGGCATTGCCATCCTGCACGCGGTTTCCGAAGCGATTGAACGGGACGCGCAAACGAGAGGCGAGACCTCCCGGATTGCATCCCTGAAGCGCGTTCGCTTCACGGGTCCTGTCCGGCCCGGGGACACGATCCTCCTGCATCTGACAAACGAAGACGTCCGCAAAGAGAAAGAGGTTAATTTCAAAGTGGCGCACGGAGGCAGAATTATCTGTACCGGCCAGGTGGTCGTGACGAAAACGGAATAAAGAGAAAACCATAAAGGAGGACGGAATGCCTGAAAGCAAGGACATCCGGGGCATTGAAAGACATGTGGCGGAAATCATCATCGGCGAGCTCAAGCTGGAGGACGTGACCCCGGACACCTTCAATCCGGGAATGGATCTGGTGGATGAACTGGGGATCGACAGCATGGATCTGGCGACGATCGCGCTGGTTTTGCAGGATGAATACAAAATTGTCATCGACGAAGACGATTATCCCAAATTGAAAACCGTCCGTCTGATTGCCGAATATATCGAGGAGAAGCTGGCCGCAAAGCAGTGATTTGCCGGCCGGAGGAGATTCATGACCGTTGCTACTAAAACAACCGCGGCGGAAAAACCGCGTTTTTCCGATCTGCTGGCGCACCCGGACGTGCGGGAGCGCTGGGAGAAGGTCCGCAAGTTTTTTTTCCTGCGGGAATCCACCTACGATATGACCAACCGCTGCAACATCCGGTGCGATGGCTGTTACTACTACGAAGGGGACAAACAGTTCGCCGCGGAAAACCTTTCCGCCCCGGACTGGCGCCGACTGATGCAGGCCGAAAAGGCGCGCGGCATCACCTATGTGGTGCTGGCGGGGGCGGAACCGTCTCTGGTCCCCGAGCTGCTTTCCGTCTGTTATTCTGAAATGCCGTTGGGGAGCATCGCCACCAACGGATTTAAAAAGATACCGGAGTCGGTCGGCTACAAGATCCATATTTCCGTCTGGGGCAACGACGAGACAAGCGAAAAAACGCGCGGCGCCAAACATCTCCTTCAAAAGCAGATTGAGAATTATCAAAACGATCCCCGCGCGGTATTTGTGTATACGTTTACACGCGACAACATCGACGAGGCCTCTGCCGTGGCGGCCGATCTGGTCGCCGCCGGCTGCAGCATGACGTTTAATGTCTTTTCTTCCCCGGTCGGATATGCGGGGCCCCTGCGCCACGACGCGGATTCGCTTTTGAGAACCCGGGAGATGATGATGGCGCTTTTAGACCGTTATCCCCGGCAGGTGCTCTTTTCCGCTTACAACGCCGTCGCGCACACGAGCGGCCAGGGTCTGCACGCTCTTTACCGCTGCTCTTACCCCCGCTGCAATCCGTCGCAGGACATCGGTCTGGGCCGCTCTTTCCGCCAGTACCGGACGGACTTGAACTGGGACCGGTCGGCGGCCTGCTGCGTGCCGGATACGGACTGCGCAGACTGCCGCCATTACGCCGCCGGTTCCGCCGTGGTGACGGCAAGGCTCTACCGCCATGTCGGGGACGCGGAGACCTTCAAATCCTGGCTGGATTACGTGGACACCTACCTGGCAGTCTGGGTCATGGGATATGAAAAGGGGAAGAATCTCAGTTCGAAAATCATCCGCCCGCCGGGGGCGGCGGCAGGTCCAACCGCCGGCTGCTCCGGGTCTGAGGGCGTATAAGTAAGGAAGAAGGAAGATGAAAACGGTCAGCACCCTGCTGGATGCCGAATGGCGCGAACGCTATCGCCGGATATCCAGCCTCAACATCCGCAGCTCGATTTACGATCTCACCTGCCGCTGCAATCTGCGCTGCAAGGGGTGTTTTTTCTTTTCTTCGGGCGAGCATCACGTTCAGGAAGAAATGGATATCCGCAAGTGGGAAGCCTTCATCGACCGGGAAAAGGCCCGCGGCGTGAATCTGGCGATTCTCATCGGCGGAGAGCCGACGCTGTGCATGGACCGCCTGGAGGCTTTCTATCGGCGCATTCCGACGTACTGCGCGACCAACGGCCTCATCAAGGTTCCCCGCGACCGTTTTCCCGACATGATGGTGGGCATTTCCCTGTGGGGCGGCGGCGAAGATGAAAAGATCCTGCGGGGCAGGGATACGTTTGCCGTCTCGAGCAAAAACTATGAGGGCGATCCCTACACCTATTATCTTTACACAGTAACGCCCAAACAGGTGGGAAAAACCGAACCGGTCATTCGGCGCATCGCCGACTGCGGCCTGAAAGTTCATCTGCAGCTGCTTTCCAACGACGAAGGCGTGGACGGGTTTTCCTGGCGGCCCGAGGAGCTCAGCGATCTGCGGTTCGAAATGGACGAAATGCTCGACCGCTATCCGCGGACCGTCATTTCCAGCAAGTACTACCACGAGGTGATCACCACCGGCATGATGCAGGGCCGCCGTTTCGGCTGGCGCGAATGCCCGTCCGTGACCGAATCCCTCGACACCCGGCAGCCGCCGGTGCGCCGGCTCATTCATTTTTACCGCTGGGGGGCCGATTTGCAGACCGTTCACCGCTGCTGCACGTCCGCCACGCGCGACTGCTCCACCTGCAAGGACGGCGCGGCGCACATGAGCTGGATCATGGTCAACAAGCGCGATCACATGACGAGCACGAAAGATCTGCAAAACTGGATTGAAGTGTACGAGATGTTTGCCAAGCTCTACCGGCTGATTCCATGGTGATCTTGAGCCTGACAGGCTGTAGACTGTAAGGCTGTTAGGTGAACAAACGACACGGGATCAAAAAGATTCTGCCCCGCCTTCCGATAACATTCTTGAAAAAATAATTGATATTTTCGGCCGGCTCTTGCATATTGGCCGCTCCTGTGAAAAATAAAGAGCCCGCTTTGGTGGGGCAAAGGAAAGGGAAAACATCGTTTGTCCGGAAAAACACTCATCTTAGCGTACGACGCTGTTTCGTCTCTGGGGACGGATCTGGAAAACCAGTGGCAGCGCGCCTGCCGCGGCGAGAGCGGCATCGGCCCCCTCACCCGTTTTCCGTACGGCGCTGATTTTCCCGTGCGCGTCGCGGGCCAGGTCGAGGACGTGGATGTGCGGCCCTATCCTTTTTTGCAGCCGCGCGAAATGGCGCACTGGACGTCGCCGATCTTCAAATACGCTCTCCTGGTGGTCCACCGGGCACTGGCGAAAAGCGGCATCGACATTGCGCCCGACGTCGCGCCGCGCGTGGCCGTCACCTTCAGCTCGGCCGTCGGCGGACAGGACGCGGTGCTGAAGGCGGACCGCCAGATGATCGCCGAAAACAAGCTGCCGCATCCCTTTGCCAATCCCAACTCCTGCATCAACATGGTGGGCGGCAAGGTCTCCATTCTGACGGGTGCCACCGGTCCGATCTCTGCCACCATCACGGCGTGCGCCACCGGCGTCACGTCCATGATCATCGGCGACATGATGATCCGGCAGAATCTGGCGGACGTGGTGATCGCCGGCGCCGTCGATTTTCCGCTGGTCGAACCGATCCTGGCGGGCTTTGCGACCATGAACGGCGCGTATCGCCCCAAGGAAGGGCAGCCCCACGAAGCGCCGGAAAAAACGAGCCGGCCCTTCTCGGTCAACCGCCGGGGATTCGTCGTTTCCGAAGGGGCGGGCGCCGTTATTCTCGCCTCGCCGGCTTTTGCCCGGGCGCACGGCCTTGCGGCAAAAATCGAAATGGCCGGATTCGGCATGACGTCCGACGCCAGCCATTTTGTGGCGCCCAATCCGGCGACGGTCGAGCGCTGCATCGCCATCGCGATTGCGGACGCGGGGCTCGCGCCCGCACAGGTGGACGCCGTCAACGCCCATGCGACCTCGACGAAAATCGGCGACAAGGTGGAAGCGGACGCGCTCGAGAGGGTCTTCGGCAAAAAGGCGCCGCCCACTTCGGCCAACAAGTCGCAGCTCGGCCACGCCATGGGCGCATCCTCCGCCATTGAAACGATTCTGGCGATGGAAGGCATGCTGCGCGACACAGTCCTGCCTACCGTCAACTATGAACCGGACCCGGCCATTCGGATCGACTGCGTGCCCGGAACCGCCAGAAAACTCAGCCAGGAGTTTGTGCTTAAAAACGCGTTCGGCTTCGGCGGCTGCAATGCCTGCCTGCTGTTGCGCCGGATCGCGTAAGGCGATGGAAGGCAAATTATGAAACCTCCGCTAAACCGCAGAGTCTTTGTCGTCGGATACGGGACGGCCACGCCGCTGGGAAGCACGTTTGCCCAAACCTGGCAGCGCGCCGTCCGGGGCGAAGCGGGATTCCGCAAGGTCACCCGCTGCAAGGTCGAGTCGGCCTGCGACGTCGTGGGCGAGATTCCGGACTGGTTCCCCCTGGAACTTGATTTCACCGACGCCAAGGAAGTCTACAACTGGAACGCGGCGTTCGTCATCCTGACCATGGCCGTCTGCAAGGATGCGCTTGCGGACGCAGGGATTGTGATGGATGAAACCATTGCGCCCCGCATGGCCTGCCTGATCGGATCGGCGCTCAACGGATCGGACGCATTTCGCGTGGCGATGCACGACCTGGAACACCGCGGTCCGCTGCGCGTGAGCCCCTACCTGCTGCCGAATTTGTGCGCCAATCTGCCGTCGGGCAAGGCGGGCATGCTCCTGAAATTCACCGGGCCCATCTTTTCGCCGCAGGGCGCCTGTGCCTCGGGCAACCACGCCATCGGCATCGGCGCGCGCATGATCCGCGACGGAGACTGCGACTTTGTTCTGGCGGGCGGGGCGGATGCGCCGATTCTGCCGGAGCTGATCCACGGCTTTGCCAACATGAACGCCACCGTCAAGGTGCACGCCGACGACCGCGCCGCGAAGGATTTTGCGCAGGCGTCGCGTCCGTTCAGCATCGACCGCCGGGGATTTGTCCTTTCCGAAGGCGCGGGCGTCGTGGTGCTGGCGGCGGAAGAAGTCGCAAAGGCTCATGGCCTGACGCCGCGGGCGGAAGTCCTGGGGGTGGGCTGGACCTCCGATGCTTACCACTACACCAGCCCGAATCCGGCGACGATCATCCGGGCGTTGCGGGAAACGATCGCGGACGCACAGCTCAAGCCGGCCGACATCCAGTATGTGAACGCCCACGGCACGTCCACGCCCAAGGGCGACCGGACGGAAATCAAATGCCTGCGCGAGGTTTTCGGCAAACTGATGGAGAAGATTCCCGTCTCGTCCAATAAATCCCAACTGGGACACACGCTGGGGGCGACCGCCGCCATTGAGGCCGCGCTGACCATTGAAGGCATGCGGCAGGGGATTCTCCTGCCGACCATCAATCACCTGCCCGATCCGGAATTTGCCGATATCGACGTGGTGCCCAATGCCGCCCGCCGGCAGAAGTACGAAATTGCTTTGTCCAACGCCTTCGGATTCGGCGGAACGAACTGCTGCGTCATCTTTCGAGGAGTGTGACATGCGACCCAAACCATTTGTGCCTGAAGCCTTTTCCAACGACGAGCGTTTTGTCCGCGACCGGACCACGGGGCTGGTCTGGCACCGGGCCACGTACCGCGTGCTCTACGCGGACACGGACCGTTCACAGGTAGTTTACCATTCCAACTATCTGCGTTATTTCGAATACGGTCGAACGTCGCTTATGCGCGATGTGGCGTATCCCTACAAGGAAATTGAAGACAGCGGCTACGTCTATCCGATTTACGATCTGGGCGTGTCTTTCTATACGTCCCTGTTTTACGACGACGTCATGCACATCCATACGCGGCCGGTGCGCCTGGAGCGCGTGAAGCTCCAGTTCGACTATGTAATCACGCATGCGGAAAAAGAATGTCTTGTCTGCACGGGCTTCACCCGGCACTGCGCGGCCAACGCCGCCGGCCGGCCCGTGGCGGTCGATCCGAAAACGGTGCAGCTATGGCAAACCTTTCCCGACAAGATTTGACAGTCCGCCATCCGCTTCCGCTTTGTGTCCCGCCGTACGTGCGGGACCATGTTTTTCAGGGAAAGATTATTTTTCCCGCCGTGGAGGCCATGATCATCCTGGCCCGCGCGGTGAAAGACCATCATCCGCAGGCGGCGCTTTTTGACATGGTCGACGCGTCCTTTCCCCGGATGCTGGAGATTGCGCCCGGCCAGAACACGCTCGATGCCCTTGTGGAGATGGAGGTTGCCAAAGACCGGATCCGGGCTTCGCTTTTAACGACGGTCCGGATTAAAAACGGCGCGATGCGGCGGACGCTGGAACACGCGCGGGTGACTTTTCTGCAGGAGGAAGGGGGTTCCCCGCCGACGGCGGATTTCCGGACCGCCCGGAAGCTCGGCGACGCGTGCATCTGTGTTCCTTCCGCATCGATTTACCGGGAGCTGATTCCTTTTGGCGCCTCCTACCGGAACATCGCCGGCGATCTGGCCGTTTCGCGAAGCGGCGCTTTTGCGGAGGTTTCCGGCGGACAGGCTCCGGCCGACAGTCTTCTGGGGTCGCCCTTTACGCTGGACGCCGCGATGCACGCCGCCTGCGTCTGGGGGCAGCGGTTTGCCGGCAGAGTCACGCTGCCGGTCGGATTTGCCGGACGGGTAATTGTTGCGCCCACACACCCCGGCGGCTTCTACCCGGTGCGCATTTCGCCTGCAGAGGCCCAGGGGGAGACGCTTCTGTTTCATGTCTGGATCTTCGATCAGGAAGGGGCGCTCTGTGAATGCATCCGGGGACTCGGCATGCGTGATGTGACGCGGGGGGATCTCCGTCCGCCGCAGTGGATCGGTGAGGGAGCATGGGAAAACTCTTAATGGTCTGTCTGCTGGCGTATCTTGCCGGCTCCGTCAATTTCGCCATCATTTTCTTTAAGATTGCCGGGAAGGCGGATCCGCGCCTGGGCTTCAGCGGCAACGCCGGCACGACCAACGTTTACCGCCAGGCGGGCCGGCTCTGGGCGGCGCTGATCTTTGCGCTCGACATCGGCCGGGCGCTGGCCGTGGCGGCGCTGGCGCTGTATTTTCTGGATCGCGCCTGGCTGGCCTGGCCAGGTTTTTTTCTGATCCTGGGAAATACGTTTCCCTGTTTTCACGGCTTTCGCGGCGGAAAGGGCGTGGCCAATTATCTGGGATTCACGCTGCTCGTCGCGCCCTGGGCGGCGCTTGCGGCCTGCACCCTCTGGGTGATGGTCTATGCGGTCGTCCGCCGGCCGTTTGTCGCGTCTTTTTTCATGGCGGCCGCGCTCGCGGCGGGACAAGCCCAACCGCTTGACGTGTCCTGGCCCGCCCTTTCGGGAGCGCTTACCGCATTTATTTTAATCGTCTTCAATCATCGGGAAAACATCCGGCAATACCGTCGGGAACGGAATTCGACTTCTTGCCCGTAAACGGAAACGTTCCTGCCTGTCGTGCGGACCTTCAGGTCCGCCAAATGAAAAGGGGATTGGAAGCGGCGGCTGAGAAGCGGATCTAAAGACGCGCGCCACATGGATTCAGCGGCCGCCGCAGTAAAACCGTTTCCTAGAGAATCACTTTGATGGCCGGGTGGGCTTTGAATTCCTCGTACAGGACGAGCCGGTGCGCTTCGCTCTCCACCGTGAGCTCGACGTTGAGGGCGATGTATTTTGCCTTTGCGCTGCTTCGAGACACGGAGATCCGGTAGCGGCGGTCGCGGATAATCTCTCCGACGGCGCTGTTCATTTCTTTTTCATCCGTGCCGATGATTTTGTAGATCCAGTTGCACGGATACGTCAGGCGTATTTTTTGTTTTTGATTTTCCGTCATAGTCTGCCGGTTCTTCCGAGCGTACGTTACTCTCCTTTGCAATGCGCCGTCAAGGCGTTTCCTCAAGGCGGCAATGGCTTTGACAAGGAGGGGGAACTCTGTTAGAAATCCTCTCAGTCCGGACAGGCGTTGTCCGGTCACAAAAGGGAATTTCCAAGTGAAGGAGGAGGATCTTATGAAGAAAATTCTGTTTTTTGTGTGTGCGTTTATGCTGGTTGCCGCCGTGGCGCTTGCCGCCGGACCGAAGACCTATCAGGTCACCGGGCCGGTGCTGGACATCAAGGGAGATGTAATCGTGGTGCAGAAGGATACGGATAAATGGGAAGTTGCCCGCGATGCCGCAACCAAAGTTGCCGGCGATCTGAAAGTCGGGTCGAAAGTGACGATAGAGTATACAATGACGGCCAAGAAAATCGAAGTCAGGGATGACAAGAAGGCGGACGCCAAAAAGAAGAAATAGCCGGGCGATGACCGGAAAGAAAAAACGGCGTTTCCGCGGGTCGTGCGGAAACGCCGTTTTTTTATGATGCGAAACGGCAGACAGATTTTATCGGGGCTCAGGGGCTTGCGACCGCTCCCGCCGGCGTCAATCCGCCCGTGACGGGGTCGATGGTGTAGGCCGATATCGTTTTGGAAACCGCGTTAAACGCGTAGAGAAAATTTCCCGCCGGATCGATGGCGAGGGCGTAGGGCTTGGTGCCGGCGGCAAAAGGAGAACCGGCGATTCTGGTTAACGTCCCTCCGACTGCCTTGACGGCATAGGCCGAAATCGAGTTGGACTGGATATTGGCCACGTAGATGAAGTTTCCGGTCGGATGCATGGCCATCATGTAAGGCTTTGCTCCTGTGGCGATACTGCTGGCGGATGTCAGGGTTCCCGTGTTGGCAATGCTGTGTGTCGTAATCCTATTGGCTCCCGTACGAGATATGTAGGCAAACGTTCCCAAGGGATTGATGACCATATGTGTGGCATCCCCGCTTGTCGCCACGCTGGGGCCGGCGATGAGGGCTCCCGTGGCGCCGATGGTGAAGACGTTAACGCTGCTGGAGCGGGTATTAAGCACATAGGCAAAACGACCCGTGGGGTCTATGACCAGGGGGCAGGGCATCCTTCCGGTTGAAACGGATGCGCCGGCGGTCAGAACGCCTGTCAACGGATCGATTGTGTAAGCGGAGATATTCTTGGAGCCGGAATTGGTCGCATAGGCAAACTGCCCGGAGGGATCAATCGTTACGGCAAAGGGCTGCGTGCCGGCCGCAAAGGGTGATCCGGCGACTTCCGTCAGGATGCCGGTAACCCCGTCGATGGCATAAGCCGAGATATCGCCGGAGGTGATGTTGGCTGCGTAGGCGAAGGTTCCCGTCGGATCGATCGTAACTGTGTGGGGCAGTGTGCCGGCCGCGAAAGGCGATCCGGCGACTTCCGTCAGGATGCCGGCGACTCCGTCGATGGCGTAAGCCGAAATGCTGCCGTCAGTGATGTTGGCCGTGTAAAGAAACCGGCCCGCTGCATCGATCGAAAGGGAGTTCGGATGGGTGCCGGCCGCGAAGGGCGATCCGGCCACCGGTGTGAGCGATCCACTTGCCGCGTCGATGGTGTAAGCGGAAATATTTCCGGAAGCATAGTTGGCCGCATAAACGAACCGGCCGGACGGATCGACCGTCAGGCGGGGCGGAGGAGGAACGCAGCTGATGATGACGTTGCCCACCGGTTTCGTGTTGATAACGCCGGTGGCGTTGCTCACCATGCACGTCTGGGAAAGGGTGGGCGGCTGCGTCTTGATGGTGACGTTATACGCGGCGCCGTCGGCGATGGCCTTGGAAAACGTAAAGGTGCCGTTGGCGTTTATCAACAGATCGTCCGCGCCGTTGTTTTGCAGGATCAGCCCTCCGCCGATCATGCCGTAAACGACGCCGCGGACCGTGTAACTGTATCCCTTGTCGTCGCTGCCGCCTCCGCCGCAGGAGATGAGGATGGCCGCCAGGCACAAGGCCAGCGCCGCAAGCGAAATGCCCGGTCGGGTTTTTCCGGTTTTCTTTTTACCTTCGGACAGCGCCACCATTTTCCCCTCCTTAAACCAGCGGATTGACGGATGATTGACAGATCGGATCGTCGTTTTTCTTTTCGTGGCGGATATATATGTAGATTTGACGGCGATGTCAATCAAATATTGGGCGGATTTGACATCCAACGGATCGTCGTTACACTTAAAGACAACGGCTTTAGGGCCTTCGGGAGAAAAAAAGTGAAACGTTCATGGATCGGCAAAACAGGATTGGGGCTGCTGTGCCTGTGTATTGCCGGGGCGGCGCAATCCGGAGAGGGCAAAACAATGAAGATCAAAAACGAAACGCAGCAAACGGTCGTGGCGACGCTGGCCGGCGGATGTTTCTGGTGCGTGGCGGCCGATATGAAAAAACTTCCCGGCGTCATACGGGTGATTTCCGGTTACACGGGCGGCCGGGGTGAGAATCCGACGTATGAAACCTATGAAGTCAGGGGGCATGTGGAGGCAGTGCAGGTGCATTACGATCCCCGACAGGTATCGTACGAGCAGATTTTAACGTATTTTCTCGAGCACATCGATCCGACGGATTCGGGCGGCCAGTTTGCCGACCGAGGCTCCGGTTACGTTCCGGCGATTTTCTACAACAACGCCGCAGAGCAGGAGACCGCCCGGTCTGTGCTTACGGCGTTCGGCCGTTCGGGGAAATTTAACCGGCCCCTGGCGATGAAACTGCTTCCAGCGGCCGGCTTTTATCCGGCCGAGGCGTATCACCAGAACTACGATGAGAAGAATCCCCTGCGTTACCGTGCGTATCGCAGCGGGTCGGGACGGGAGCGGTTTATTGCCGAACGCCGGCAAAACGATAAAAACGCGGCTGGGCCTGCCGCTCCATCCTTTGTGAAGCCGGACCAAGCGGCCCTGAAGAAAAAGCTGACCCCGCAACAGTATGAGGTGACGCAGCACGGCGCCACAGAGCCGCCGTTCTCCAATGCCTATGTGAACAACAAAAAAGACGGCATTTATGTGGACATTGTTTCCGGCGAGCCGCTGTTCAGCTCCCATGACAAGTACGATTCCGGATCCGGCTGGCCCAGTTTTATCCGGCCGCTCGAGCCGGAAAACATTGTAAAGAAAGAAGACCGCAGCCACGGCATGGTGAGAACCGAAGTGCGTTCCCGGCTGGCCGATTCGCATCTGGGGCATGTGTTTCCGGATGGTCCGGGGCCTTCCGGCGCGCGCTACTGCATGAACTCGGCTGCTTTGCGTTTTATTCCCCGGGAAGATCTGGAAAAGGAAGGTTACGGGCGGTATCTGAAGCTCTTCGAATAAAGAGGAGTGTTCTCAAGAGCGCCGCAAACGCGCGATGATCGGATTCGGATAGGTTCGGTCCAGATCCGCAAGCAAAAGACTGCTTCGCCGCGATTTTCCGGTCCTGCCTGATTTCCCGCAGGCAGCGTCGGCTGCGGAAGAACACTCCGGGGGCAGGCAGAGGCGGACCTGATCCGCCGCGTTTTGGACATTGGCCAGAAAGGCTTCCACGCCGATGTTGCCGCAGACGACGGAGTAAACGGAAAGATTGTCCGCGGTCAGCTTTTCCGCCGCATTTTGCGCGCATCCCAGCCAGGACAGAATGCCCCGGCATAATTGCGGAGTTCTTGCGGGGGCGAAATCCCAGAGAATCAGCGCAAACATATAGTACATGTGCGGAATGTTGCTGCGGCACATCACCAGATTTTCATAGCGGGCAATGAAGAGGGTGATCGTGGCCAGGAGATCCTGCAAACTTTTGTTTTGGGTCCCGCCGCTCCGGGCGCTGGAATCCGCAAGCCAGCCGATATTGCGGAAAACGCGATTGCTCACCCGATTGAATATGCCGCCGACATCGACGGAGTTCTTCCTGCGGCCGTCCTCACCCGCCAGCAGATCGAGCAGGCACAACGTGTAGCCGAACATGTACAGGGAGTTCAGGGCCTTTCCCCCGGCGGAAACGCTCATGCTCCTGACGAAGGCGTCTTGCGCCTGGTCGAGGAGCGCCAGAATATCCGCCAGCCCGATCTGCCGGCGGCCCGCGGTTTGCTTTCGACAGGTGAATTGCAGATATTTGACGGCCTGGCCGAAGTGCAGGACGCCGATTTCATGCCAGATGTCGCTTTCCGGCTCGCAATGGCCGACGATAAAATCTCCCTGCGCCCGCGCGCGGGCAAACCCGATGGCGGCGGTTTCCGCGTCGGCCTGCCCGTGGGCGATGGACGCGTAAATCTGCATCCGCAGGAGTCTGGCCGTTAAATTGAGCGGGTGGGAAAGGAGCAGGTTGGCAAGCACAGCATCCGCTTCAAAAGGCATTTGCCTTGCAAACAGCGCCCGGGCGATTTCCGTAAGCAAAAGCGCGCTTTGCGGAAAACGGTGCATGGCCGCGATGGCGCCAAAGGAAGAGGCGCCGGCTTGTTCCGGGAAGTGAAGCGCCCGCCGGAAATCTTCGTAGGAAGGGTCGGACACACAGCGGGGCAGCATTTTTTCGTCGAACAGGCAGGGGATGAGATCGTAATACCGGAACGAGAGAAAATGGGTGACGAGCCAGATGTTGCTGCCGGCGCCCGTCGCGCGGTAAGCGTTCGGCGCGTAAAGCGCGAAGCCCGCCTTGACGGAAGCGGAAAGCGCGCACAGGTGGGCGAAATCCGTGAGGTAGATGCCCGATTCGTTGCTGATGCGGAATCCCACAATGCGTTGGATGGCCGCAGGGGCTTCTTCCAGCGGACCGGCGTGGATAATGATCAGCAGTTTCTTCCGGGGATCGCCCTGATCGGAAAGCAGCCAGCGGGCGGACATCTGATGGGCGATGGCCATGAGATTCCGGACGGCTTCGTTGTACAGCCGCGGTTCGTCCGCGGGGCCGGGCTTTTTCGGCGCCCGGAGATTGAAAGAAGTCGCGCCGATCGTTTCCAGCGTTTTTTTGTGGATGAGGTTTCCCAGGCACAGATAATCGATGCACAGCGAAAGCTCTTTTTTCAGCCAGGCGACATCCGCAGGAACGATGACGGCGCCTTCGCCCTGCAGGTGAAAGGTAATGGTGACGCCGGAAGTTTCCTGAGGGATTTGCGTGGAATCGGCCGATCCGGCCGGCAGCTGCACGAGCACATCGTAGCGCCAGTTCAGCTCCGGACGCTTCTGCCCCAGCTTGAAGGCCAGGAGCCGCAGAAGCGCGCGTTTTTTAGGCGTGTTGACGACAAACCTCTTCTTGAGCCTGGTAATCATGGAAGCCCCGACGGAGGGCAGACACAACTCGCGGGCGGTCACCTCCAACTGCGCGATGAGAGCGTTTACGGACAGAGGGCCGGCCAGCGTGAGAAGGACGTCGGGAAAGGTCAGGCCGGCGGGCGTTTTCGTCTCGCGGCGGTCGTCCTGCTTTTTGAGAAAAGCCGCGAATGCCGCTTCGGTCGGGGTTTCGATCACCGAATGGTTATACGCGTACCGGACGATGCCGGGGATCGCACGGCGGGAAATCTCCCGGTCGTTGTCCCTGAAATCATAAAAACTTGCCGCAGTCGGAAAAGCGGAAAGTAAGGCATCGACGATCATGGTCTGTCCGTTCACTATTCGGTTGTTGAATGTAGGGCATGTGTTGCACAAAACCCGGCGGCTTTCAACCAATTTTTGCACAGGCCTGTCAACGGACCACGACCCGGTCATGTTCCGCAGCGATTCGTTTTCCGATTACGCGGACCTTTTCCATGGCCGCGCCGAGGTCGATGGTCAGGAGCCGGCGGTTTTCCATGACGATTCGGCCGTCGATGACGCTGGTTTTCACGTCCGCGCCGCGCGCGGCGTAAACCAGGTGGGAGTACGGATTGTAAAGCGGCGTCAGATGCGGCTGGTTCATATCCACCAGGATCAGGTCGGCCCGTTTGCCCGTCTCGATGGAGCCGATGAGCGCATCTTGCCCCAGCACGCGCGCGCCTTCGATCGTGGCCATTCGGACGACGGTTTCAGCGCTCATCACCGTCGGGTCGAGCTGCGTGACTTTGTGAATTTTGGCCGTGAGATCCATTTCCTGAAACAGGTCCAGATCGTTGTTGCTGGCGGAGCCGTCCGTGCCCAGACCGACGGCGATACCGGAGGCGAGCATGTCCGGAACGGGCGCAATGCCGGCGGCAAGCTTCATGGAACTTGCCGGATTGTGGGAGACGCTCACGCCCAGGTCGGCGAAGAGCGCAATGTCGTCGGGCGACATCCAGTTGCAGTGCACGGCGATGGTCCGCTCGTCGAGCACGCCCAGATCATAAAGGTGTTGTACCGGCTTTTTGCCGTAGCGGTTTTCGATGATGTCGATTTCGCCCCGGTTTTCCAGAAGATGCGTGAAATACAGAATTCCCGCGGCGCGGGCCGCCGCTTTGACGTTTGTGAGCGTCTGCGGCGAACAGGTGTAGGGAGAGTGGCAGAAGAAAGCCGGAGTAATGAGCGGAGCGTGCGGCAGCCAGCGCGCGACGAACCGGTCCGCCGCCGCCATCATTTTTTCATATTGAGGATTGTCCGGCGTCGCGAAATCCGCGAAGCCCTGGGAGACCACCGCGCGCAGGCCGCAGGACAAGGCGGCTTCGGCGATTTGATTCTCGAAGAAATACCCGTCGCAAAACGTGGTGGTTCCCGACAGGATCATCTCGGCCATGGCCAGCAGCGCGCCGTCGTAAACCATTTGTTTGTTGACGAAGCGCGCCTCCATGGGAAAGATGTGGCGCTGCAGCCAGTCCATGAGCGGCAGATCGTCCGCAAGCCCCCGAAAGCAGACCATCGGCAGATGCGTGTGCGTGTTGACAAGCCCCGGCAGAACCAGGCAGCCGGTCGCGTCGACGGTCCGGGAAGCAGCGGGGCGGCAGCCGGCGTCGACCAGCGCGATACGCCCGTCGCGGACGCCGATCGTTGCGTCTTCGATGATTTTCATGTCGGCGGACAGAGTGAGCAGTGTTCCGCCCGCGATGACCAGGTCGAAATGTTCGGATGGCATAAGCTTTCCCTCTCAGTTGAATTCGATTTTATAGTAGATGTCGACGCCGCTGGTCTGCCCCGTTTGCGTTTCCACCTGCCAGTTTTTGTAAATGTCGTAGCGCAGAAAAAACAAATTGCCGCCGGAAAAAAGCGAACGCCCGTAGCTTATGTACAGCTGCGGCGTGAGATATTTGCCGACGACCAAAAGCGTTTCCGGAACGCTCTGCCCGCTGCCGGCGGCGCCCGAACCGGCGGGTCCGACGGGAATGCGCTTGTACCCCATGTGGCCGTTTTGCGTCAAGACATCCGATTTGATGTCGAACGTATCAAGACCCAGGCGGTCTTTGATCTGGCGCTGGATCGATTCGGACTGTTGCGAAGTGAGCAGCGCGCCGGCCGCCATGACCAGCAGGTTGGCCTCTCCGGTGTCGGCGCCCAGCGGATGCCCCAAAACGATGTAAGCCAGCACATCCATGTCCGGCATGGGCGGCTCCGAATACAGTTTAACCAAGGGATGCGGCAGCGTGCCGCTGACCGTCACGCCCGCGCGGATGTCGCCAATCTTGCGCCAGGCTAAAAGATCCACCGCCGGCCGGTCGATCGGTCCGCCGGCGTAAAAGATGCGTCCGCGGTCAATATCCAGGTTGACGCCGTACGTTCGGAAGCGTCCTTTGACCACGCGGATTTCACCCCGTCCGTAAATCCGTTCCGGATCGCGAAATTGCAGGTCGACAGCTCCGCCCAATTGCGCGTCGATGCCGGCGGCTTTGATGAAGACGGCATCGCCCAGCGTCACTTTTGCCGCCACGTCCAGATCCACCGCCCCCTTGGAGGCCGCGGGCCGGGTTTGTCCTTCGCGGATCACGTCCGAACTTGCCTCGACGGGACCATCCGACTGCATGCCGACGATTTGCACCACGGGCAGCAGCACTTCGCCGCGGACCGATACTTTTTCCATCGTTCCCGCAAACGAAAGCCTGGGGGAACTTTGCACCTGAAGCTCGGGAAAATAAATGGTTTGAAAACGGTCGCCCTGCAGGCGGCCTTCAAAACCGGCGATCCGCCACCCCGAAAGACGGATTTGCGCGGACCCCTCCAGGTGGCCGGGACCGGACACCGCCCGGAAGGAATCGATAAAGATAGTCTCGTCCTCCAGCCGGGCGGAGATTTGCGTGTCCTGAAGCAGGATACCCGCCGTCGGCAGATACGCGCCGGCCTGGGACAGGTTTGCCCGCCCCGCGAGCCGGGGAGCGGCCGGTGTGCCGTTTGCCTGCACGTCGAGCGTCAGTTCTCCGCGGCTTTCCTGCACCAGCCCCGGAAACAGCAGGCCCAGCGCGCCTTTTTCCCGGACTTTTCCCGCAAGCGATGCGTCGAAAGGTTTGTGGCGATCCAGCGCGACCGGCCAACGCGCAGGCAGGGGCAGGCGGAAGCGGCCGTCCAGCTCGCCGTACTCGGCCAGAGCCAGCGTAAGATTGCCGTGGAGCGTTTCCCCCTCCCAGGTAAAATCGAGCGCCGCATCGCGCAGATTCATGCGGACATCACCCCGCGGACCGCGCCAGGAAAGACGCGACCGGGCAAGCTCCGCGCGGCCGGCAAGCGAAAAGCGGCCCTCCGGCAGAAGCTTTCCTGCCGCCTCGCCGCGAATCCGTCCTTCCAGTCCGGCGCGGCCGGGCAGCGCCGTCGCCAGCGGACCCGGATCCAAGCCGTCCACCTGCAGCTGAAACCGCCCCGTTTCCGGCAGGGCCAGGCGCGCGGGATCGGAGGAGACAAATTGCCCCTGTACACGGCCTTCTTCGGCCAGCAGAAGGTTTGCCCGGACCAGAGTGCCTTTTTCATCGGCCTTTAGGCTGATGTCGCCCCGGCGGACGGCAAACGTCTTTCCTTCCGCTTGAAGCGCGCCCGCGAGCGTGACGTTTCCGGAGAGCGTCACGCGTTCGTCGTTGTAGACCTGGAGGGACATTCGGCCGCTGGTCGTTCCCGCGAGCGTCTGTGCCTCAAGCCAAAAGTTGGCCCGGGCGAGATTCAGATCGCTCCAGTCGATGGCAAGCGATGCCGTGAAAGGATCCAGCGAAGCGGCGCCGGACAACCGGAGGGTTTCCCGGCCCGCGCCCTCGATGCGCAGGGGCGCGAGTACAACGCGCTGCGGCGTGACGGACAGTGAGGCGGGCAGGGCCAGCCGCCAGGAGCCGACGCCGTCCTGGCCTTCCAGCTTAAGAATTTTTCCCTGCCAGGTCTCCTTGTCGTAAGATCCGGAAAGCGCAAGAAGGATCGTCCGGGAGCGCCCCCGTCCCAGCGAGACGCTGACGGTGTGCGCTTTTGCCGTACCGCCCGCTTTGATCGTTCCGGTGTCGGCCGCAAGCCCGCCCCAGCGGACGTGCCCGAAGACGGCGTCGAGCGTGGCGGACAGGGGAGTCTGATCTGAAACAACGGCGGACAGTTGCGCCCGTCCCAGCGCCAGCGGCCCGGCCTGCCAGTTGCGGGCGCGCAGCGTGAGGGCGCCGCCGGGCTTTTCGCCGCGCCAGCGCGCCCACCCGTCGGCTTCGAAGGATCCTGCGGTTTGCGGGATCAGGCGCGACGAATCGTCGACGCGCGCTTGGAAGGTCACTTTGTTTTTTACCGAACCGGCGGCGCTAAGAGAAAATCCCTTTCCCGCAAGCGTAAGGCGCGCAATCCGGATATCTTTGCCGTCGAAAGCGGCGTCCAGATTGCCTTTGAGCTCCCGGCCGTGCAAACGGCTTTCCCGCAGCAGACAGGCGATTTCACCACGGGGAGGATGGTTTTCCCGGAAAATCGCCTTCCCGGACAAATCGAAATTGATGGCGCCGGTCCAGGACGGATCGATGGCGGCAGGATTGAGATTCCGGCCGCTCAGCGCTCCGGTAACGGCGGGAGCTTCCCGCCAGTCGATCGTCAGGCCGCCGGCCAGAACGCCGTCGAGCGCTTTTCCCCGGAGATCGGAAAGCGCGAGGCCCTCGGTATTTCCCCGGAAATTGCTCTCCAGGTGAAAGGCTTGCGGGCCCCGGACGTCGTTCGTCAGCGCGAGAAGGCCCTGATAGTCACCGGGAGTTCCCGACAAAGAAACGACGCCGGACAGACGCGTGGGAACGTTTATTTCCGGATACAGATCAATGCCGGAGGCGCGGGCTTCGAGCGCCAGGACCGGTTCGGGACCGCCGAGCGTAAGCCTGCCGTTTGCCGTGACCAGGCCTGGTTTCCCCGGACGGGTCAGGCGGACATCCGCAAAGGGGAATCCCTCTTTGGTCATGCCGGCGCGGCCGGTCATCTTCCAGAGCGGCAACGGGCCGCCCGGCTGCCTGCCGGCGGTAAGCAGAAAATTCCCCTGCAGGTCGCCCGCCTCTTTTCCCGGTCCGAATTTCCCGCCGAGGCGGAAAACATTCAGGCCGGCGGGCGCAAAGGACAGAACGGCGGCGAGGTTGACGTCCAGCGCAGGGCGGCCGAATCCCGCCACAACGCTTCCGTTCAGGGCAAACGGATCGGTGAGGACAGACACGTCGCCCAGCGCCAGCTGGGCGTCTTTCCAGACGACGCCGGCGGTAGCTTTCTCAATAAGCAGGGGCTCCTGATCCGGCCGGGTGTACGACAAACGGTATACCTCCAGCCGTTCGATCCTGCCGCTTGCCAGGCGGATCAGTCCGGAGGCCCGGGGCCAGACAAGGTTGGGCGGCGCGTCGGGCGTGTTGTCCAGAATGGAGACATCCTGCACGATCAGATGCTGGACGGTGATTGAGCCGGCAATCCAGTCGCGCGGATCGGTTTGCATGGAAAGCGTCCGGATGCGGATTTTTCCCGCAGGCCACCCGATGTCCAGGCCCTCGAGGCGAAGAGCGCCGGCCAGCTTTCCTTCGATTTTCTGCGCGCTGATCCGGACGTCCGTATGGGAAGAAACCGTTTCCATGAGCCACCGGACACCGTCCGCCGTCGTGATGAGCCAGATGACGCCGGACAGACCGGCGACAAGCACTGCCGCAAACAGGAGGAGAAAAACTTTTATGGTGCGCTTCAAAATTCAAACCCCACCGTGAAATGAATGCGAAACCGGGGCTCCTCCACGCCGATCTGCCGGGCCAGCGACAAATTCAACGCGCCGACCGGCGTGAAGTAGTGAATGCCTGCGCCCGCGGCCTGGTAGAGCCGGACATCGGCGAAGGAATCGAAAGCGTTGCCGGCGTTGTAAAAAGCCGATACCGCCCAGTTGTCGAAGAGCGCCCGCTGCAGTTCGACGCTGCCGGTGAACAGATGCTTGCCGCCCACCACGTTTCCCAGCGCGTCTTTGGGACCCAGCGACTGATAGGCGTAGCCGCGGACGCTCTGGTCGCCGCCCGCGAAAAAACGCAGGGACGCCGGAATTTCGTCCAGCGGGTCCGACAGGAAGGTGATGCCGGCCCGGACGCTTGTTGCCAGGGACAGGCGCCAAGGCAGGGATAGAACGTGGCCGGCTTCGCCGATCAGCTGCAGGAGCTGCGTGGTCGACCCCAGGGCCATGTGCGTGCCGCGCAAATCCAGAGCGTAACGGAAACCGCGACGGGGGCGGATCAGGTTGTCATAACGGTTCTCCGAAAAGCGGACGCCCGGGAGCACATACCGCGAAGAGGCATCCTGGAGGCCGATGGTGTATTCCTCCTGCTGAAACCGGACATAAACGCTTCCATCCCTGCGCGGGCCGAAGCTTGTGTTCCGGGCCAGTTCCAGGGCGATGAGACGGGTCCGGTAGGTCGTGACATCCTCGTGCTGCGCGTTGATCCGGACGGAGGTGAAGGTCCGGATGTCTTTGGCCCCAGGAATGATGTAGTTTGCGGCGAGCCCCTGCAACCGCTCCGAGATAAACAGATGCGTGTCGAGTTCGTGGCCCCGGTTAAAGATGTTCAGGTCCCGGTAGCGCAGGGCAAACCGGGCGCCCGTGTCCGTTCCGTATCCCACGCCCGGCCTGAGGCTCCGGCGCGGCGCCTGCTTGAGCAGGACGCGCACCGGAATCCGCCGGTCCTGCGCTTTTTCCTTATCCGCCAGGATGACGACTTCGCGGAAGCGCTCCGAGTTGTTCAGTTGCAGCTGGGATTCGGCCAGCCGGGCATAGGAAAACGTGTCGCCCGGGGCGAAGGTCAGGTGGCGCCGCACATAGTCGTCGGGGTAGTCGGGCGCGCCCTCCAGCGTAACGGTGGAAAAATAATACCGCTCGCCGGTTTCCAAAACGAGCGTCAGCTGCGCGAATTTGGCGTCAGGATCGATCCGGATTTCATGCCTGCTGTAATCGGCGTCCAGGTAACCCAGTTCCTGCGCCCGCGTTTGCAGCGCCCGTTTGCCCTGCTCGTAGGATTCATGCAGAAGAACGGCATCTTTGGCCAGCGGAAAGGCTTTCGCCAGAGCCACGAGCGACGGTTCGGCTGCGCCGGCCCCGGAAAGCGAAATCCGGACGTCCGACACGATGACCGGTGGACCCGGCTCCACGCTCACCCGGATGAGATAGACGTCGGGTTGCGGATTTTCCAGATGCACCGCGGCACGGGCCGAGTAATAACCGAACGGTTCAAGGGCGGCGAGGATTTTCCGGTCAGCGCGACGGACAAAACGCTCCAGCCAGAGCCGTTCGACTTTTCCGTCCTTCACCAGACCATACGGCAGCTCCAGCGCTTTTTCGACATTTTTGCGGGCGTCTCCGGAAACGCCTTCGATGACAACGGTGACCGGTTCGGCGCCGTGCGCAAAGAAGGCAAAGACCGCTGTACACAGGAGACAAAGAAGCAAAAGGGCGCGCGGCGATCGCTTCCCGGCCTGCCGGGCCGAACGGGCCCGTTGGGCCTGCCTGGGAAGCGCTTCAGGCCCGGGCGGTTTCCTGCGGAGGTTTTTTGCCGGCTCGTTTAATCCATCCATTTGTCACCAACCTTGTTTTCCGTTGCCGGTGACGTTCGCCTGGACCAAACGGTAAAACGGGAGGTTCCGAAAGCTTAAGGCATGTATCGGGCGAATGCAACAAGAAGATGTTCTTTCCGGGGCCGCGCGCCGTTTCGGCGGGGGAAAAGGCGTTGCGCCGCCGGCCGAGCGATCGACCGGCGGCGTCCGGCGCGTTCATTTCCACGTGGACTAGGGCTTTCCGGCGCCGACGGTAAGCGTCGCCGTTTTTTTGCCCGAGATGTTGCAGAAGGCGGTTACTTCCAGAATGTCTCCTGCAGCCGCCGGAACCGCGTACGCATAGGCAAACGTCACCTTGCCTGTCTGTGAGGAATATTCCTTTTTCTCCGCCGGTTCGCCGTTGCGGCTGATCGACACCTGTTTGATGTAGTGCAGGCCGGTAAACGTGGACTTGTGCGTGATCGTCACGGTCAGGACTTGCGTCGCAAGGTCGTAGCTGAGGGCGATGTCCCGGGGCGAATCGGCCAGGGCGCCGGGCGGCGCAAGCAGGACGCCCGCCGTCAGGCAGCAAAGCAGCATCAGCATTGCAAGGGTCTTCTTCATGATTTCTCCTTTGAACAGAAAAATTTTAAGGCATCACGGTCAGCATAGACGATGTCTTGCTGCCGTACATGTTGCAGGTGGCCGTGACCACGAAGGTGTCTTCCTCGATAGCGGGCATTTTATACTCATAGGTGAAGGTTTTTCCGGTCGGTTGGGAGCCGTACGTGTTGATGCTCACGATGGCGCCGTTTTTCTGGATTTTGACGACTTTGACGTGGTGGGAGCCTTTCAGCATCGTGTCGTGCGAGATGGTGACCGACAGGGTCTGCGTGGCCAGGTTGTATTTCAGTTGGATGTCTTCCGGTGGTGTGGCAAAAGCCGGCTCAGCCGCCGCCAGTCCGAAAAAAACAAGAATCAACGCCTGAAAAAACAGCCGGGTTGCTTGGCGATTGCTTTTCATTTCTTCCCCTCCTTGTATTAATTTCTCGGCCGTTCGTTTAGCCGGGGAATTTGGCATCCAGGAGCTTTCCGCCGATCAGGCCCAGAAGACCGCCGCACAGGGAAACGACAAGGGCCAGCAAAAGAAGGATCAGATGCGTCGTCAAGGTCGTCAGATCTCCCCAAAGGGCGAGAATGGCCAGCGCGGCGGCGGCGGTGAAAAAGATCAGGCTGAGAATCATCTTCTTTTTCAAGAGCGGTGTTGTGACTTTGCGAAATCTCAGTTTACCGTCCAGAAGACCGGTGGCGACGGCCGCCAGCACGGAAAAAGGCAGCAGAACCGAAAGGACGGTGATGGTTGAATAAATCGCGGCCGCGCAGCGAGCGAGGGGAAAGAAGGCCACGACGGCAAGCAAAAGCAGCGTGAGAGCGAAAGCCTGCGGAAAATGAACCAACACCGGATGCGTGTGCAGGTCCAATATTTTTCGTCTTTTGAGGGATACCGGGTGCTTATAGGGCTCAAACATTTTTGCCGGAACGCCGCAGGCCGGGCAGACATCTCCGACCTTGCTCTCTTCCGTTACAAATCCGCAGGCTTTGCATCTGACGAAATTTTCCATGTTGTCTACCCCTGTTTGGTTGTCTTGGCCGATGCTTGGGGGGCCGGAGCCAAAAACTCGATCGTAGATTAATGTATGTTACGGCTTTTGTCAAAGAGAACAAAGCAAAAGGCATGCCGACGGCTTAAAGCCGCGCAGTTCCGCATCCGGCAAAGGATTGTCGCCGCCGGCGGTTTTCTTCCGGCTGCCTTTTGCGCAAGATGACCCGTTCATTTTGATCACCCTGCGCCGGAGCCGGCCATTTAGTGATTGAAAAAGTCCCGGGATTTCTATACCCTGATGATACTTCAGCCTTAGGGAGGCGGTTATGGATGCGTTGCTTCTGGCGCGGTTACAGTTTGCCTTTACCATTGGTTTCCACATTCTCTTTCCGATGATGACGCTTGGCACCGCGGGGGTCATCCTGCTTTCGGAGACGCTCCATCTGGTTAAAAAAGACGACGTCTACCGCCGGATCACGGATTATCTGGTTCGTCTCCTGGCCCTCATCTTCGTCGTCGGAGCGGCCACCGGCATCGTCATGGAATTTTCGTTCGGCACCAACTGGTCTTCCTATGCGCGCACGGTGGGAGACATTTTCGGGCCGCTTTTGGCCGCCGAAGGCATTATGGCTTTCTTTCTGGAATCGGTTTTCATCGGTGTTTTGCTTTTCGGAAGGAACAGGGTATCGCCACGCGTTTACTGGGTCTCGGCGCTGCTCGTCTTTATCGGCGGACACCTTTCGGCCTTCTGGATCGTCGTGGCCAATTCCTGGATGCAGACGCCGGCGGGATATGAGATCACGGCCGGCGGGAAGATCCTGCTCGTCGATTTTTCCGAGGCGGTTTTCAACCCGTCCACGATGGTCCGGCTGGTGCACACGATCATGGCTTCCTGGGTGACCTCCGCCATAATGGTTTCCGGCATCGCCGCCTATTATGTCCGCAAAGGCCTGCACGGAGAAACCGCCCGGACGATGCTGAAAATGGGCATCCTTCTCTTCGCGGCCACGCCCCTTTTGCAGTTGGGCGCCGCCCACGCGCACGCCATTCAGGTGATCGACACGCAGCCGGTGAAGGCGGCGGCCATGGAAGGGCATTTCCAGACCACCCGCGGCGCGGACATCTATGTTTTCGGATATGTGGACGAAGCCGCCGAAAAAACGTACGGCCTTTTCCTGCCCGGCGGATTGAGTTTTTTATACAACTTTGATTTCAATTCGGAGATCAAGGGCCTCAAAGAGGTTGAGAAGGATCAGTGGCCGCCCGTCAATCTGGTCTTTCAATCGTACCACATCATGGTGACGCTGGGGATGGCCTTTATCGGCGTCGGGCTTTTGGGGGCGCTGCTTTTGTGGACCGGCAGACTTTACACGACGAAATGGTTTCTCTGGATTCTGCCTTTTCTCATTCCGTTGCCTCATGTTGCGCACGAAACCGGCTGGATCACCGCAGAGGTCGGACGCCAGCCCTGGATTATTTACGGGCTCATGAAAACGGCCGCCGGCGCGTCTGTCGTCGTCTCGGCCGGCGAGCTTGCCTCGAGCCTGATGATGTTTATCCTGGTTTATGTCCTGTTGTTTGTCATGTTTCTGATGCTGTTTTTGAAAATCGTGAAAAAAGGGCCGGAGCCGGCGCCGGAAGGGAGGGCGTGAGCATGGACAATCTCCAGGCGTTGCAAATTCTGTGGTTTGTGCTGATCTTTGGATTGCTTCTGGGCTATGCGCTTCTGGACGGATTCGATCTGGGCGTCGCGTCCCTGCTGCCGTTTTTGGGCCGGAAGAAGGAAGACAAGGACCTGCTTGTGGCGTCGATCGGTCCGGTCTGGGACGGCAACGAAGTCTGGCTGGTCACCGGCGGCGGCGCCCTGTTTGCGGCGTTTCCGCATGCCTACGCCACGGCGTTTTCCGGCTTCTACCTGGCGATGATGCTGGTGCTCCTGGCGCTGATCTTTCGCGCGGTTTCCATGGAATTCCGCGCCCACGATCCCGCGCGCGCCGGGCTTTGGGAGAAAACCCTGGCCGGCGGAAGCGCGCTGGCGGCGCTGCTGTTCGGCGTGGCCCTGGGCAATGTGGTATACGGTGTGCCGATTTCCGGCCGCATGGAATACGACGGAAGCTTCTTTACGCTCCTGCGGCCCGTGCCGCTCGTCTTCGGCGCGGCGGGGCTGGCCGCGGTTTTGCTGCAGGGCGCTTCCTGGGCCGTGAGAAAAACGGAAGGAGCACTGCAGGAGCGGGCGTTCAGGGCTGCGAAAATCCTGCTGGGAATAAACGCGGCGACCGCCGCAGTGTACTTTAGCGTCATGGCCGGCGCCTTTGACGGACTTTCGGGGAATATGCTCTTTCATGCTGCCTGGCTGATGACACTCGCCGGGCTTGCCGGATTGTTTTTTTCGCTTCGGAAGAAGAACGACCGCGCGCCGTTTTGGGAATCATCCTTTGCCTTCGCCGGCCTATTTCTCGCGGCGGGCGCGGCGCAGTTCCCCAACCTGATCCGGGCGTCCAACAATCCCAACCTGAGCCTGACGATCTACAACAGTTCGACCGGTCTTTACACACTCCAGGTCATGGCCGTCATTGCGCTTGTCGGTCTGCCGATCGTGATCGGGTACACGATTTTCGTCTACCGCTTGTTCAAGGGGAAGGTCCGAAGCGACGATCACTATTGAAAATCGATCGGCGGGCTGCGCGGACATCCGGAGCGCAATCTTTTTCGAAATCCGCCGTGCGCATCCGCGCCGGTCGATTGCGGCAAGCGGGTGTCGTTTAACCGGCCGGCAGGAGCATCGGGTTCTCACCCGCCGTTTACGGAATCGTAGATCTCCTGGCTGGTGCAGACTTCGTAGTACTTTCGGGGCGTGGGGCGGGTGATTCCATACGACTCGGGATCGATTTCGTAAACAGGCGATTCCCGGATCACGAGCTGCTGGAAGTGGCCGTTCAAAAGGGGCACTTTACCGGCGTAAAACTGAACGCTTTCTCCCCGTCCCGCCTTGCAGTCGACTTTTTTCAGTTTGATTTCGCGCGACAGCTTTTCGAAACTGTCTTCGCTGAGCTCGATGCCGTTGACGTTGTAGCGGATCGAGACGTCGTCGACGGTGTCGTCGATTTCTTCCCGGACGTTTTTAAACACGTAGAGATTGTGGGGAAGCGCTTCGTTTGCGTAATGCCGGCGCAGCTTCCGATTGCAGGCGGACAGGCGGTCGGCCATGTTGATGGCGGGTGAAATCATGATCCGCGAATCGCCGTCGAAAAGATACGACGGAGGGCCGGCGCTGCAGGAAATGCCGATGCCGAGTTCCAGGATCGGCAGGCGGTTTTCCTCGTTTTTAACATTGTAACGCTGGACGATCTGCAGGATGCGGACGGCCAGACCGCAGGCGCGGGCGACGCTGTACCACCCCTCCGGCGTGTTTTCGTTTTCAAAGATCGAAAGGATGATGGCGTCTCCCTCGATGAAAACCTTAAAGGCGTCGTAAATCCAGAGAATTTCCGAAATCGGATCGAAGAAATTGAGACTGAAGTGCGACGCCGGATTGAGTCCGCGGGTCCGCATGATATGACTGATCTGAATCGAACCGCGGATGTCCGCCTTGAGGATGACGTGATTGTTGACCGGCTTTTCCTCTTCCGTGAGGCGCTCCTGGGGCAGGAGGAATTCATACAGCGACCGGTTGCCCCGCGACAATTGCAGCGTCTTTTCATCGGAGACGAGCAGAATGGCGTCCATCGCGTCATTGAGGATCGAGGCGTTGTAGAGGTCCCGGTGATACCGCGAGAACTGGCGGAGAAAATTCAGCAGGTGCTTCTTTCTCTCCACGACCGGCGCGGTTTGGATCCAGCGGACGCCCTGCTCAAGCGGGGCCAGCGGGAAATCTCCGCCCTGGACGGATTTCCGTCTTTTGAGCTGCCGTCTGAGCGACCGCCGCGACCAGAAATCGACCAGATAATCCCGGATTTGCCCGGGCGCCATCGGCGGACAGTAGATGCCGTAGATGGCTTTGATTTCAAAGGAGGCCGTGATCTTTTTCATCAGGCCGGACTTTTTGAACGCCCGGTAAAAATAATTCAGGAAATACTGGCGCGTTTTGATCTGCTCTTCGATCTCGCGGAGCCGGTCTTCGGCGTCTCCTCTGCTGCGGGCGTTTTCCATCTGTTCCTGGGCTTCAAACACGTTGAACATGAGATCGATATTGCCGGTTTCCATGATCCAGGGATCGTACATCCGCGCTTTGTCGGAAAGCGCCGGTTCTTTGACCGGAGGCGCGGATTCCGGCCCGGTCGCGCGGCGGGTGAGGTCGGTCTTGGCCAGAAGATCATAGATGATAGACGTGACAGTGGTGTAGCTGTCCGGGTCCCGCGCACGCTTTCCGATCAGCACGTATTCTTCGATCAGGAAAAAATCGTCCGACGTATTGCCGGTATGGAGAACCGGGTTGTTGAAAAAGACGTCCGGAAGAATCTGTCCGGCGGAAAAATGCGTTTCGCGCATGTTCCGGAGATGGCGGGTTTGAATGTCCGTCAGGATCTGAAACAGTTCCTTCCCCGCCGACCGAAGAATGCGGTTCTGGTTGAGTTTGATTTCCGCCAGCTTTTCCCGCGTGCGGAATCCCTCGACGTCGCCTTGCCGCGAGGAGAGCTGGTAGGAGCGGATCCGCTGCTCGAAATTCTCCACCAGATTTTTGTACTGGATGCGAATTTCCTCGAGAAACAATTTGGCCAGGGCGACCTGTCCCAGGTAATCGATCTGGGTTTCGGTTTCCATTTTCGCCCGGTTGATGGCGTGCTGTAAAATTTCCGTGCAGAGATTTCGCAGGATGTCCTTTTCGCTTTCGCAGATGTCGCGCTTGTAATCTTTGAAATAATAGTCTGTGCGGGTATGCTTGACGAGCACCAGCGACGCCGTTTTCTTGAGGACGTTGTGAAGCTGCGGACTGACGTACACGTCGATGTGGATGTTGTCCACGCCGCAGGCCAGCCTGTCCAGAGAGAACTGGACGCGATACGGCCTGAAGGGCAGGCCGCGCAGCTCGGGCAGACGGGCGAATAAGAAAAAGAGGTTCAACATGCATTCCATCCGGATCGTTTGATTGTTACCTTTGCCGGGATGATCGGTTCCTCCGATTTTGCGTTCTTACTACCTCATTGCACGGCGCAACGCAAGCCGCAGATCATGGAAGAAAATGATGCACATTGTCCGATGCCGAAGGGCGCGCCATGAAAGGCCTGGCGCAAGAAACTCCTTGCCGGGGCCGGCGATCGGCAACCGCCGCCGAACCGGACGGCGCCGGAGAATGGATTGGATGAACGCTTCCCGCAGGTTCCAGAGGAAACGGCGGGGCGGGAGGTTACTTGACGCCCAGCTGTTCTTTGAGCTTGCTGCGGTTCCTGATCGCTTCGCCGACGCGGTTAAGCGCGAGCGAGATATCGTCGTCGGGTTTGCCCAAAATGCGGTCTGCCTGCCTGTAGAGCCCGAGCGCGGCATCGAGATCGCCGCGACTTTCCGCGCAGACGCCCAGATTGTAAATGAGCGCGTAGGAATTGGCGGCCAGATTGCCGGCCTGACCCCAGAGTTCGCAGGCGCTGTCCATGCGGCCTTTTCCCGCGTATTCCAGACCGCGCTTGAGCTTGTCGATCGCTTCTTTCGATTCGATGCCGTCGGTGGACTCCATCAGGCGGATCTCCCGTGTGACATAGTAAGGGGCGATGTCGCGGCGGAACTCCTGCTTAACGCGTTCCCTGGCCTGCTCAAGCAGGACCATTTCGCTTTGGACCGGACGGGTGTCCTCGCAGCCGGCGGAATCGATCATGGCGGAAAGATTGCGTGAGTAAAGCACCCGGCCCGTGGCGACATCGACCAGGCGGGGGGTGACGGAGAAGTTGGCAACGCGCCGGAGGCAGCGGACCTGATAGTACCGCCACTGAAGGCAGGCGCCGCGGTAGAGGTTTCCCTTCTTGTCCCGTTTCTGCTCGTAATACGTGCAGGTCTGCCGCCTTTCCGAGTAGGGGCTGTCATCGTAGGCGTTGCGGGTGACGATGCCTGTGTAGATGCCCTGCGCGCCGACGAGCCGGCCCAGTTTGACGGCTGTTTTTTCATCGACCAGGCCGCTTTGCGAAAATTTCATTTCACTTGTCACCTTGTCGATGGATGCCCGGTCCACCAGCGTGAAATACGGCTTATCGTCGATGCCGATGCCCGAGAGCACGCTTTCCAGCTCCGCGGCGAAGGCCCGTCCTTCCGGTCCGGCAAAAGGCAGAACGGCGACGGCCTTGGTGAGCGAGGCTTCATGGTACTGCGCGGGCTTGAGCATGTTCACGCGGACTTTCGTCGCGCAGCCGGAAACGACGGGCACGCCGAGGGCCATCACTCCCAGGAGGAAGCAGAACCAGCGGCGGCGTCTTGAACGGATCATGGGATTTTCTCCTTATTCGTCGAGCTCGATCGATGATTTGGATCTGTTTCTCCGCCTCGTGTCCTTGGCGGAGTATTGTTTCAGGCATTCCTCGTCTTTGAGCGCCAGGGAGCATTCCAGATAGTCGGTGATCTCGATGATGCAGCCGCGGATGGCCTTGCCGGTCGGAGTTTTAGTCTGCCGGCCCAGAGAACCGGAAAGTCCGGGCACAATGGCCGACGATCCGCTGACCCTCATGCCGCCGGAGGTGGACCTGGCTTCAATGGTCCGTGTGTCGATGATTTCCGCCGTCTCCGCGTCAATGACCTTCAGATCCACGGCGATGTAGGCCGTCTTCTTGCCTCCGCCGAAAGAAAAGCCGCGGAAATTGACGCCGCCCCCCTCGTCGCCGCTTTCCTCGTAGGCGGAAACCGTGGCGGAGACGAGATACTGCGCGCCCTTGATCCGGCCCGTTTTGAGCCTTGTGGAAGGATCCGTCAGGCCCGATTCGCTTAACTGCTGTTCGCCAAGCGCTCCCCCAAGCTCCCGCCGTTCCATGATCCGGAAGGCTCTGGTGGCGGCCAGTTCGTTGATCAGCAGGTCTTGCAGCTCCGTCGCCGTCGAACCCGACCACCAGTGGGCGGAAGTGTTGTTGGAAAAACGCAGCACGGCGATGCGCGGTTTTTCCTGGGCGAACGCGGCCGAGGCGCAAAGCAGAATCAGGAAAATCAAGCCGCAAGCCAATCCTTTTTTCATTGTATCCTCCTTGAGACGTGGAATGGCGTCATTCGCACGGCCTTGTGTATTGCAGCACCAGCGAATAAGGCGAAAAATTGACGAGTTTAAAGTTTCCCTTCTGTTGGATGCTGTTGGCCAGGTACAGCGTGTTTTCGGGATAGCTGACCACAAAACTGCCCATTTCTTTTTCTTCCACGGCGGAGACCCAGACGATGCTCTGCAGGAGCGCCTTGACGTCCAGAACCGTATTGAGGTCGCTTACGCCCTCGACCCGGACCGCAACCCTGCGGGTGTTGCCCTGAATGTATTTGCCGATCTTGTCCAGAAGCGCCGGCGCCAGGTTTTCCGCCAGTTCCTTCATCGCGCGCTCCGCCGCGTCTTCCTTCGAATTGGCCAGCGCCCGGGCCTCTTCTGTGCCGGCGGTGAGAATTTCGATCTGGCCGGTTTTGTTGTTCTTCGCCAGAATGCGGTACGTGAGCCGGACCGTGACGTTGTTGAACGGCATGGAAAGACCGTAGCCGATGTCTTCGCCCTTGCGTGTGGAAATGGTGTAGTCGACTTTTCCGATGATGATCAGATTGGACAGGAATTTGTAGATCAGGCTGCGCAGCGCAAACGTGCTTCCCGAGCGCACGGCGCGCTCGATTTCCCTGGCGTCCACAGCCCGGGTCGGGGCGACATCCACCACCGTGTATCCCTGTTCGATAATTTTGGCGATCAGCGTTTCGGAAAGAATGTTCGTTTCTTCAAATTCATCGCCGCGGCGGCCGGGTTTTCGGGCGGGAATAAACAGCGCGATGGCGTTGTTCAGCCCCAGCTGCGAGACGGCTTCGCGGGCCTGGGAGGTCTCCACGCAGGCGTTGATCCGGACATGCAGAATATCATCCGCGACGTTTTCTGCAAGCACGTTGTAACTCTTGACCACGCCGCCCGCCCGGGTTTTGATGACGTCTTCCACCAGCGTGAAGTTCTGCACGAAGCTGCCGGCCTTCACTTCCGTGCCGGCCACCTGCTCAACGGCCGCCCACTTGGCGCGGGCGACGGCTTCCATTTTTGCCGACGGCACGTCCTCATTGATGATGGCCGCTTCCCCTCCGGCGTCGACGCATTTGGCCTGCCCGGAGGCGGCAAAAGAGGCGAAGCAGACCAGGATAATTAAAACAAACAAGGATGAAACGGCTTTCATGGATCCCCCTCTGAACCGTTTTTTATGGTTACCGGCAAAACAGCGCTCAGGCAATGCTTGGCCGACACTAGCATAAAGAAGGAGGTTTTTCAATTTACTTGCCGATACAGAAGGTGGAGAAAATTTTGGCCAGGACGTCGTCCTGGATTTTCCGGCCGGTGATCTCATCGACGGCGTCCAGCGCTTCGTGAAGCTCGAAAGCGGCGAATTCCGGCGAGCGGCCCGCGCGGAAATTTTCCAGCGCCGCCGTAAGGCCGTCCAGCGCTTTTTTTAGCGCCAGTTTATGACGCAGCGAGATGATGATGCCGTCGCCGTCGTCGGTGCCGCGGCCGCCCGCTTGTTCAAGAACCGCCCGGCGCAGATCGTCGAGGCCGACGCCGAATTTTGCCGAAATGCGCAGCATGCGGGAGCCGGGGGGAATCCTGTCCTGCAGATCACCGGGGCTCCAGGCCGCGGGCAGATCGGATTTGTTCATGACCAGAAGCGTTTTGTTTGCGCGGGATTGGTTTTGTTCCATAATGAGCCGGTCTTCATCCGTGAGCGGCCGGCTGCCGTCAAGAAGGATGATCGTGACATCGGCCTCCTCCAGAAGCGCCCAGACGCGGTCGATGCCTTCTTTTTCAATGATGTCCCGGGGGGCGCGGATGCCAGCCGTGTCCGTCAGATGAACCAAAAGTCCGTTCCAGGTGAGCGTATCCGTGATCAGGTCGCGGGTCGTGCCGGGGATGTCCGTGACGATGGCTTTTTTTCGTCCGGCGAGGCTGTTGAGCAGACTGGACTTGCCCACATTGGGCTTTCCGGTGATAACGGCGCGGATGCCTTCGGTGGTAAGACGGCCCTGACGGTAGGTGGCGAGAAGGGATTCGATCTGCTTAGCGGCCTTTGCGATTTGCGACGGCGCGGGCGGCGCTTCTTCCTCGCCAATGTCGTCGGAAAAATCGATGGCGGCTTCCAGCGACGCCAGGGCGTCGATCAGGAGCGACCGCACGTCCCGGAGTTTATCGCCCAGCGCGCCCTTCAACTGCGCCAGGCCGATTTGCCAGGCCCGTTCCGACCGGGCGGAAATCATGGCCGCGAGGGCTTCCGCCTGCGCCAGATCCAGGCGACCGTTTTGAAACGCGCGCAGGGAAAACTCGCCGGGACGCGCCGGACGGCAGCCTGCGCGCAGGCATTGTTCGAGAACGGCTTCCAGAATGAGCGGATTGCCGTGGCAGGAGATTTCCAGGACGTCTTCGCCGGTGAACGAATGCGGCCGGCGCATCAGCGCCACGAGCACTTCGTCGAGCACGGTTTTGCCGTCCGCCGTTACGAGATCGCCGTGGTACAGACGGTGGCTTTGCCAGGGGCAGGTTTTGTGTGCGGGGCGAAAAAGACGGCGTCCGACTTCGGCGGACGCAGGACCGCTCACGCGGATGAGCCCCAGTCCCGCCGCACCCGGCGGGGTTGCGATGGCTGCGATGGTGTCTGTCTGCGTCATGTTTTACACATTATCCTGAAGAAACAGGGAAGATAGTTCAAGGCCAAAGGCCAAGGCGATGGGCAAAGGGTGACAGGAAAAGAACCCCGGGCTATCAGCTACGATCTACGAGCTGTCCACCATCCACCATCCACCATCCACTAGTCACCATTCACCATTCACCATTCACCATCCACCAAGTACTATTGCCGGCTTTTATTCCTGGGAACGCCGTTGCCTTTTTTTGCCGGTAAAACGATCACTTTCCGATATTCGCCTTCACCGCGGCTTTTCGTGATGAGCGCTTCGTCATCCTGCAGCGCGAGATGGATGATCCGGCGGTCGTGGGCGTTCATGTGGGCCAGCGACAGAGGCTTTTGCGTTTTCTTGACTTTTTCGCGGATCCGTTCGGCCATTTCGAGCAGGGATTCCTCGCGCCGTTTGCGGTATTCTTCCGAATCCACAAGGATCATTTTACGCTCGGCATCGGATCGGTTGACGGCCTTGTTGAGCAGGTACTGGATCGCATCCAGATTCTGCCCGCGCCGTCCGATCAAAAGCCCGCTGTCGTCTCCGGCAATGCTGAGAATGACCGTGTCGTCCGTTTCCGTGGCCGTCACCCGGCATTCAAAGGTCATTCGGGCAAGCAGGCCCTCGAGCAGGTCCCTGGCTTTGAGCGCGGCCGGGCTGGTGGCGGGCACCGCAGGGACGGGGGGCAGGACGAGAGCCGGCGCCCGGGGCGGCGCTTCCGCTGTGTCCGCCGGCTGCGCAGCAGCGTTGGGCGGGAGGGGACGGGGCGCGGCCGGCGCAAATTTAGCGGCGCGCGCTTCCGGTCTGGGCCGCGCGTCGCACCGGTTTTCGGATCGGGCGGTTTCCGGCCGGTCGTTTCGTCTTTGTTCCGGGCGGGGCTCGGGTCGCAGCGCCGATCTTTCTTCCGATCGGGGCTCTCTTTTCGCTTCCGTCCGGATGACGGGTGACTCATTGTCCAGGGAAAAATCCATGTCGAAGGAAAGCAGCGAAGCGCGGATTCTGGCCTTTTTGGCCCCCAGTCCCAGAAAACCGTTCGATCCTTCGGAAATAATTTCGATATTCAGTTTTGCGCGGGTGACGCCGAATTCCCGGCAGGCTTTTTCAATCGCGTTGTCGATGTTTTTTTCTTCTATTTCCAGTGTCTTTGAACTCATGTCGAACTCCGTATGCCGGCGGTATCACGCCAGCTTCTTGTTGATGTAAAACTGCTGACCGATCTGCAAAATGTTGTTGAACAGCCAGTAAATCACGAGTCCCGCCGGGAAATTCAGGAAGAAGAACGTAAAGATCACCGGCATGAGCAGCATGATTTTCTGCTGCATGGGATCGCCCATGGCGGGCGTCATTTTCTGTGTGACGAACTGTGTCACGCCCATCAGGATAGGCGTGATGTAGTAGGGGTCTTTGGCCGACAAATCCTGAATCCAGAAGAAAAACGGCGAGTGGCGCAGCTCGATGGAATACATGAGCGCCTTGTACAGCCCGAAGAATACGGGAATCTGGATGAGGATCGGCAGGCAGCCGGAGAACGGATTGACCTTGTGTTCCCGGTACAGGGCCATGGTTTCCTGGCCGATCTTGGACTGGTCGTTTTTGTATTTTTCCTTGAGCGCCTCGATTTTCGGCTGCAGCTTCTTCATTGCATTCATGGACTTGTAGCTCATGTTGCCGAGCGGCCAGAAAATGATTTTGACGATCGTGGTCAGAACGATGATCGCGATGCCGTAATTCAAAACGAAGCCGTAGAGGAAATTGAGAATGTAGAGGAAGGGAATCGCCAGCCACTTGAACCAGCCGAAGTCGATGGCGTTTTCCAATCCGACGCCGATGGTTTTCAGAAGATTGTATTGTTTGGGGCCCATGTACAGCGAGTAGGAAAAGACGCTGTTCTGCCCGCCGGGGATCACTTCCTTGCGGCCCTTCATGCCGACGGCGACCATGTCGTTTTGGTCGCGCGTCATCGCGACGTTGGTCAGCGAGGGATTTTCCGGGATCAAGGAGGCGATGAAGTATTTGCTTTCAAACGCGCCCCACAGGACGTTGGGGCCCAGCAGACTTTCGCTGTTGAGCTTTTTGACTTCCTGTCTCTCAATGCTGCCTCCGACGGAGACGACGGGACCTTCGTGGCCGTAGCTGTCGTCGGTTTTCGTGGGATCGACATACTGGTACCAGCTGATCCGGGGAATCTGGGTGATCGGAGCCCCTGAAAGATTGTGAACCCGGACGTCGAGCGCGATCGTGTAGCCGGCCGGGTCGAGCGTATAGATCTTTTCGATTTTGACCGTGTCATGGGTTTTGGTAAACACCAGCTGCCGCTTTTCTCCCGTTTGGGTCAAATCCAGTTTTTCGGCGGTCGATTCGAAAACGGCATCCGGGGCGACATCGGCGCTGGAGTCGGGGAAGGTCACGGTCAACGGATAGGGCATGCCCTCGCGGACATCGACCAGTTCGACAAAGTCCTTGGCTTTCGGTTGGGAAGCGGCCGGAGCGCCGGTGAAAATTCCTTTGATCTTCGGCCAGATGTCATCGGCGCATTCGGTGCAGTTCTGGGAGTAGTTCTTGAGCTTCAGGGATTTGAGGGCCGCGCCGCGCGTGGAAAATACCGCGGTGTAATGTGGGGTTTCCACGGCAATGTCGCGGGGCGGTGCTTCCGGCTTTGCCTCGACCTGCCGGGGTGCGGCCTTGGCGGCCGGTTCCGGGACGGACACAGCCTCTTTTTTGATTTGCCCGGCGTTTTGCTGCGGGGCCGCGGTTTTTTGCGTCGCCTGCGGTTTGACGAAGAAAATCTGGTAAATCAGCAAAACGGCCAATGCCAGGACGATGGCGAGAATGGTCCTTTTGTCCATTAGGGTACCTCCAGTTTCATGTTTTACTTGACGGGATCGTAACCGCCGGGATGCAGGGGATGACAGCGGAGAATTCTTTTTGCTCCCAGATACATTCCCTTCACCGGTCCGTAAAGGCGAAGGGCGTCAATCGCGTACTGCGAACAGGACGGCGAAAAACGGCAGCAGGGCGCAAAAAAGAATGGTGATATGCATGCCTGGTAGAGACGAATGAAAAAAACGAGGAAATTTACCAAAGCTTTTCTGAGCATATTTTATCTGCCGGTCTTGCGGGAGAAGAGTTCGGTCAATTCTCGGGCTGCTTCCGAATAGGTAAGAGGCGGGATGTTTTTTCTCGTCATGACGACGACGTCATGGCCCGCGGGAAACAAGTCCTTGTTGCGGCGGAAGAATTCTCGAATGAGCCTTTTGAGGCGATTGCGGAAAACGGCCTTGCCCGTTTTTTTGGTGACGGTGATACCCAGACGTCTGACGCCCATCGAGTTGCCGCAGAGTATGACGGTAAAGAAACGCGAACTTCTTCTGACCCCCTGTTCGTAAATAATCCGATAGCTGCTTTTGTTAGTGACCTTTTCCGCTCTTCGGAAAGCTTGTGCTTTCATTCATGGAAACCCGCCATCCGGAAGGGACGATGACGTCCCGGATCATTTATACGGTTAAGCGTTTTCTGCCCTTGGCGCGGCGGCGGCTCAGCACCTGGCGGCCGGTTTTGGTGGCCATGCGGACCAGAAAGCCGTGTGATCTCTTTCTTTTGGTATTGGACTTATTGGTCAATGTCTTTTTCATGTTCAAACCCCTGAAAGTAATAAGGCATTGCGTAAACCACAGTCATGCCCGTTTGTCAAGTTTAAAGTCATTTCGCCGAAATATCCGGCCGGTGGATTGTTTTCAACAAAGATCATTTTTTGAACGTCATCGTCAGGTTGTAGACGCCGGCGTCATTGTGTTTCACGATATCGAAGCCGCCTTTTTCAAAGACATGAAGCATGGGGTGATTTTCTGCCAGAACGTCGGCCGTGAAGCCCAGAAGCCCCTGGCGTTTCGCGAGATACGTCAGATACGAGAGCAGTTCCGTACCGATGCCCTGGTTGACGTAATCGTCCCGCACGACAAACGCAACCTCCGCGACGTGTCTGCTTTCATCGATGAAATATCGTCCCACGCCGACGATTCTCTGCGTCTTTTCATCGCCGATGATCGCCGCGATCGCCGTTTCTTTCGTATAGTCAATCACGACAAATTCCTGAATCCGTTCGTGGGGCAGGTCTTTGCGCTTGGAAATAAAGCGGCGGTAAAGGCTGTTGTCGGACAAGGAATAGAGAAAATCCTGCAGACGGTTCTCGTCGCTGATCTTGATGGGCCGGAAGAAGACGCGCGTGCCCGACGGAATGGTGCGGTACGTTTCCAACTCTTCCGGGTACCTTCCTTTTTCTCCCGGAATGTAGGCTTGGTCGCTGTAAATGAGATTGGCCTTTTTCGCTTCCTCAATCAGCCAGGCCCGGAACTTCGGATGGGCGATGGAAATCAGCTCCATGGCCCTTTCTCGGATGTTTTTGCCGTGCAGATAGGCAATGCCGTATTCGGTTACGACGTAATAAACGTCGCTGCGCGTCAGCGACGCCCCGGCCCCGTAGGTCAACGAGGGGGTGATCCGCGACACCGTTCCTCCGGCCGCTGTCGATTGCAGGGCCAGGATGGGCTTGCCGTTGCGGGAAAGCGCGGCGCCGCGCATGAAATCATTGTGTCCGCCGACGCCGCTGTAAAAGGTCCGGCCGATCGACGTTGCCGTGGATTGTCCCGTGAGATCGATTTCCAGGGCGCTGTTGATGGCGACCATGTTGTCATGCTGCGCGATGATCAGCAGGTTGTTTGTGTAATCGATGGGCCTGAAAGCGATACTGGGATTGTTGTTGATGAACTCGTAGGTATCCCGGTGACCCATGCAGAAGGAGGCGATGGTTTTGTTGCGGTTGATGGTCTTGCGGGTGTTGTCCACTACGCCCCTGCGGATCAGATCCACAAGACCGTCGCCGAAAAATTCCGTGTGGACGCCGAGGTGCTTCTTCTCGGACAGTTGCGGCAGAATAGCGTTGGGGATCTTGCCGTAACCCGCCTGGATGGTATCGCCGTCCTCGACCAGCCTCGCGATATATTTTCCGATCCGCTGAACCACTTCCGTGTCGGAGGCCGGCGCATATTCCAGGAGCGGTTCGTCGTGGGGAATAATGTAGTCGATCTTGTCGATGCTGACAAACGCATTGCCGTGGACACGGGGCATGTGGGTATTCATCTGGGCGATGACACAGGAGGCGTTCTCCAGCGCGGCCGGGCCGATATCCACGCTGATGCCGAGGCTTAAAAATCCGTGTTCATCCGGCGGCGACGTCTGGATCAGGGCGACGTCGACTTTCATGAGCCCCCGGTTAAACAAATCCGGGGCCTGGGACCAGGAGATGGGCGTGTAATCGGCCCGGCCTTCGTTGACGGCGGCGCGGGTGGCGTTGCTGATGAAAAACGAGTTGTGGCGAAAGTGCCTTTTGAACTTCACCCCCGTGTAGGGGGCGATGCCCAGGGAGTTCATGTGAATGATCTCAGCATCGAAAATGGTTCTTGATTTGGCCTCGGCGTAAGCGACCATCTGTTTCAGAAGATATTGGGGCTCCGCGCAGGCCGAACTGACAAAGATCGTTCCTCCCCGGTGAATGTGCCGGAAAATATCATCTTCGTCGGCAAACTTCTCGGGATATTTGCTTTTCCAGTATTCGAGCGAATAATCGTTCATGGGGTGAATCCTTCATTCTTTATTTTGGACAAAGACGAATGTCGTCGGGCAGTGAAGCCGGCTCCTCTTCCCATGGACATGGCATGACCACGGACCCCGATCGGGGCGAGAATACAAATGGGGGCTCCGAACGTTTTCCGGCGATCTCCACTACGATTTTTTCTCCGGATACCGCGCCGTCAAGACAGCCCGCTCATTTCGGCTTTGCCCCGGCGATGCGCTGAAGATCTATATTGTTTCGCACCATTTTTTCGATAACGGCGATTTTGCCCGTATCGTTTACCGTGGGCAAGGCTTCGATGCTGTCGACCTGTCTGGCCGTCGTATGCGTGTCGGTCGGAACCAGCAGCAGCGGGACCCCCATGGCTTCAGCCCTGGATATGGTAGCCGAGGATGGTATGATGTTGTTGGTCAGGATGACGGCGGCGATGCCGGCTTCAATGGCGCTTAAAATCATGTCGCTGCGGTCTCCGCTGACGATCAGGGCTTTGTGGCGGTCGTCGAACAGACCGTTTTGAATGGCCGCTTCGGTACCGATGGAGCCGACCACAATATCCCGTATCTGACGGTGCAGCGCGGACTCGCCGGTCAACACCTTGGCGAGGATCCGGTTGGCGAGAAATTCGGTCGTCAGGTACGTCAGTTCCGGACAGTAGGGAATGATTCCCAGAAGAGGAACGCCCATCTTCTCGATGATCGGCAGGTAACTGTCGGTGAAATCGCTCACGTTCATGACTTTGTTGATGACCACGCCCTTGAAATGCTCCTGGTCGACGGGCAGCCGGTCCGCCAGGAAGGCGATATCGTCGGCAACCGTGTTTTCATCGCCGCTGATGACGAGAATCATCTGTCCGTCCATGTCCGCCGTCAACGTCGAAGCGTCGAGATAGACGGACGTGCCGTACGAGAAATCTTTTCCGGCCTCCACAAAAACAATTTCCTTGTCCTCGCTTACGCGATGGAAGGTTTCCAGTAATTTTTCCTTTGTCGATTCTCTGTTCAGCGAATAAAACATCTGGAGATGGTGAAAGCCGATGCTCAGTTCTTCCGGACCGTCTTCGAGATTGAAGATCCGTGAGATCAGGGCCGCATCATAGTCCCAGAGTCTCTTTTTCTTATAGAGAAACCGTTCACCGAAAGGTTTCATATATCCCATTTTCATGTTTAATGCCTTCGCCAGTCCGATAATGAGGCTGGTTTTCCCGGCGCTCTGTCTTAAGGAGGAAATAATTAATCGCTCCATGTGAATCACCTCTATTGATATTTCGTCGATTTATTTTTCATACAGGATCCATCCCGTCACTCTTTTTTGAGAATGATGCGGACATCCACCGCCTTGGCGCCCGATCCCTGCTCATAAACCACCAGCGGATTGATTTCGATATCTGAAATATCGGGACAGGCGCGGATGATCATCCCCAGCTTCATGATGGTGTGGATGACATCCTCTATATCCTTCCTCTTTTCTCCCCGCACGCCCAGCAGCAGAGGATAGGAACGAATTTCTTTTATCATGCGGAGAATTTCCGTCTTATCCAGGGGAAATGCCCGGAAGGAAACATCCTTCATGACTTCTACGTAAATTCCCCCCAGCCCGATCATGACGATCGGTCCGAAAATGTGGTCGACGCGAGCCCCGACAATCAGTTCGGTGCCTTCGCCGACCATTTCCGAAATATCGACGCCTTCAATGACGGCGGACGGGGCGTAGGCCCGGCAGCTCTCCATGATGGCGCCGTAGGCGTCGATAACCTCTTTGTCGTTTTCGAGATCGAGCGCGATGCCGCCGGCGTCGCTCTTGTGGATGATGTCTTTGGACACCACTTTCATGACGACCGGATAACCGATGGCATTGGCCGCCGCGACGGCTTCCTTGATGGTTTTGGCCGGCAGGCTTTTCGGAATTCGAATGCCTGCAATATCCATGACCTTCTGCGCTTCAGGCGCAAGCAGGAAATACCGGCCCTGCTGCCTGGCATTTGCCGTGATCGCCGTGATGGCCGTTGCGTCGAAATCCAGTGCCGGAGCGCTATTATCGGCTTCACTTCTTTCTTCGAGATACTTCTTGTACTGGTATGCTGCGCCCACGGTGGATACGGAATCGTAGACTTCGTCAGAGACGGGAATCTGTCTTTTCCGCGCCGCGGTAACGTAGTCCGCCGTCGCCTGGCCGCCCATAAGCGAAAAGACGATCAATTTCCCGCTGGCTTTGATTTTGGCATAAGCGCCCGCGATGGCCGTCTCCAGGACATCGGCGCTCATGATGGCCGTCTCGCAGAAAATGCCCACAATAGAATCGATGTTGTCCTCGGCAACGGCGGCATCGAAGGCATCCAGATATTCCTGGCCTCCTGCCGAGCCGGTCAGGTCGATGGGATTTTTCGTCGAACCGAACGCCGGGACGGATTTGGCGAAGATTGCTTTCAGTCTTTCCGGATCATCATAGAGCGTCACGCCGAATTTTTCGCAGGCGTCCGTCGCCATCACGCCGGCGCCGCCGCCGTTCGAGATGATGACCGTGTTGTCGCCCTTCGGCAGCGGATTGTTGGCAAGAACCGTTGCCCAGTTGAAGGCCTCTTTCAGGTTTTCCGCCCGCAACGCGCCGCACTGTCGAATCAAATCGTCAAAAACTTCATCCGATCCGGCCAGCGATCCCGTATGAGACGCCGCCGCCCGGCTGCCTTTTTCCGAGCGGCCGGCCTTGATGATGACGACGGGTTTTTCCCGCGTCGTCTGTCTGACGGCGCGGATGAATTTTTCACCGTCGCGCACGCCTTCGATGTACATCAGGACGACCCTGGTGAAATCGTCACGAACGATGTATTCCAGAAGATCGGATTCATCGAGATCGGATTTGTTGCCGACCGATACAATGGTGGACATGCCGATGTTTTCGATGGTTGCCTGGCCGATCAGCGTCAAACCCAGAGCGCCGCTCTGGGTGATCATGCCCAGATGGCCGGCCGGGATATCCCCTGAAACAAAGGTAGCGTTCAGATGGGAAACGGCGGAATACACGCCGAAGACATTCGGCCCCAGGATGCGCATGCCTCTTTCATTGGCATATTCCGTAATTTTCCTCTCCTCCCGCAGATTTCCGATTTCCGAAAAGCCTGACGTGATAATGATGCCGTATTTGACGCCTCTGTCGGCGCACTGCTTTACCGAGTCAAAGACATACTTTGCCGGTATGGTAATGCAGGCGACATCGATGTCGTCTTCTACGTCTGTAATGTTTTTGTGGGATGGAATTCCGAGGACGTCGCCTCCGGCCGGATTGATCGGATAGATCTTTCCAGAGAACCCGCCGGACTGGATATTGTTCAAAACAGCATAACCGATTTTGCCTTTATCCCTTGACGCCCCCACAACCGCGATAGAACGAGGTTCAAAAAGATACTTAATATTCATTTTTCATCACTCAACATCTTCACCACCTGAAGGTGGATAAAGAAACATATTTGATTACAAGAGTGTTGAGCCTGTTGTTTTCCCTGCGTAAAAACTTTAAAGGACTTCATGTCTGATGTAACCGCGTCATTCTTATAGCACTTCTGGTCCGATTTAAAAAGAAGAAATTATCGGAAAAGCGGGGTTCCGCTCAGCCCGGTGTGAAAAAGCTTCCGTTATTGTTGACGAAAAAACAAAACAGGCAGGCTCGCGAAACTGGATTTCGCCGCCGGCCTGGCAATGAGCGGCAAGATCGGGTAAGGCTGCAAAATTATGATGTTTTGATTTTGCGACGGTTCGACCGGGATCTTTGCTGCCGTCCGAACGCATGAAGAAGAAATTCATAAAAACCGGCAGTCACAGACATGATGACTTTTTTTCACAAGTGTGCTAGACAGCAAAAACCCTACAATTAGCCGTTCTGGACTTTGCTTTTATGTCAGGCAGTCGGGACAAGCGACGCCTGGGAAAATATTAAACGAAGGAGTGAAACTATGGCATTAAATCCGTTACTTGATGTACGAGACCAGAGATTTGTTCTGTTTGAAGTATTGGAAGCGGACAAACTCAATCAGTACGAGAAATTCGCAGATTTTGACCGGGACACTTTTGAGGCGACTCTGGACCTGGCCGAACAGATCGCAATGGAACAGATTTATCCGGCCAATGCTGAAGTCGACAAAATCGGCGCCCAGTATGATCCGGCGACCAAAACCGTGAAGGTGCCTGAATCCTACCACAAGGCCATGAACAGTTACCGGGAAGCCGGTTTCTCGGGCTTGAGCAACGGTTCTGAATTCGGCGGCACAGGCATGCCCGAAACCATCTACCGCGCGGTAATGGATTACATCTTCGCGGCCAGCGTGGCTTTCGGCTCTTATGACACGCTGAAGGTCGGCGCCTGCAATCTGATCATCAACCACGGTTCCGAAGAGCTCAAAAAGATATACGTGGAAAAAATGGTTTCCGGCCAGTGGGGCGGCACGATGTGCCTGACAGAACCGGGTGCCGGCTCCGACGTCGGCGCGCTGAAGACCCGCGCCGTCAAGCAGGCGGATGGGACGTACAAAATCACCGGCCAGAAAATTTTCATCACCGCCGGCGACAACGACCTGTATGAAAACATCATTCACCCCGTGCTGGCCAGGATCGACGGTGATCCTCCCGGAACTCCCGGCATTTCCATTTTCATCGTTCCGAAGTTTTTTGTGAATCCGGACGGCTCCATCGGCAAACGCAACGACGTGACGACCACCGGCATCGAGCATAAAATGGGAATTAAGGGATCGGCCACCTGTTCACTTTCTTTCGGCGACAATGACCAGTGTGTCGGCTGGCTTTTAGGCCAGGAGCGCCAAGGCATGAAAATCATGTTTCAGATGATGAACGAAGCGCGCCTTGACGTTTCCCAGCAGGCCCTCGGAACCGCCAGCTCCGCTTACATGCATGCCGTCACTTACGCGAAAAACCGCCTTCAGGGCCAGGATCCGGCCAAGAAGGGCGATTTTACCTCCGTGCCGATCATTAAGCATCCCGATGTGAAAAGAATGATGATCTGGATGAAATCCCAGGTGGAAGCCATGAGAATGCTGACGCTGCTGGCCGCATACTCCGCGGATATGGCGCATGTGAAGAAAGGTTCGGAAGAGGGCAAGGAAGCCGGCGCACTGCTGGATTTCCTGATTCCGCTTTGCAAGGCCGGCAACTCCGATCTGGCCTGGCTGGTGACGTCGGAAGCCATGCAGGTTTACGGCGGCTACGGCTACTGCTCGGAGTACCCCGTGGAGCAGCTCGCTCGCGACTGCAAAATTCTGGCGATCTACGAAGGCACCAACGGCATTCAGTCGATGGATCTGGCCATGCGCAAGCTGCTCATGAATCCCGATATGTTCAATTTCAAGGTTTTCAAAAAGAGAATCGCCGAGACCTGCGAAAAGGCCAAAGGCATTGTTGAAGACAAGTATATCGCAGCGATGAAAAGCGCCGTTGACGCGATGGACGCCACCGTGAGGAAACTGACCGAATGGAGGGACCAGAAAAGGATTCTCGACATTCTGGCTGTCGCCCAGCCGCTCCAGCAGGCCATGCGGATGGTCGCCCATGCCTGGATGCATCTGTGGTCCATGACCGTCGCCGTTCCGAAGCTCAAGGCCGTCGCCGGCGACATTACGGGAGAAAAAGTGGCAGCGCTGGCGAAGGACAATGCAGAGGCTGCCTTCTACCTGGGCAAAGTCCTGTCCGACAAATTCTATCTGGGCACCGAGCTGAAACACCTCACCGGCTATCTGGATTATATCGTTGCGGGTGAGACGACCGTTAACGAGTGTTTTGAAGACATCTTCACGGGCGCTCTGCCTCAATAACATCGCCTTTCCGGTGTTCAGGCGCCGGAGACCTGCAATGACGGATTAAAAGCCCCCGGAGACCTCTCCGGGGGCTTTTTTCGTGGGGCGGGGACGGATTTCACCGGAGCAAGACGATAGATCAAGACAAGCGAAACAGAGAGCTCTGCGTCGCTTCCGGTCCTCTGCGGCGGCGGGAAAGAGCCCGGCTGGCGTCCTTCCGCATCCGGCGTTGCAGCAGGAGAAGCAGGGAGATCCGCGCCGTCCGGGACGGGGTGGATTTTGTCCGGATTGACGCGATTGCCGAAAGATTTTCAATAAAAGAGATGCGCGTATCTTTTTGATATTACGCGGATATTAAATTCAATTCATTTTTTTGCAAAATTTAAATATTTTCCGCTTGACAGTTTTGAAGAGAGGGAGTAGAAGCTCACTTCTGTTCGTCAGAGATGTGCAAGCAGGCAGTTGAAGTTTTCAACATGTTCACCGATGGTAGAACTCGGAGTTGTCGGATGATTCCTCGAAGCTGACGAAATTAAGAAATTTGAAAATTAAGCTTGACAAAAAAATCGAATTGATTTAAATGTCACAGCTCGTTTCACGAAGGCTCTTTGGAAATTGAATAGTGGGAAAAGATATTTGTGGGTCCTATTAATTTATTGAAATGTCAAGCGAGTTCATAAAGGAAGAGGAATCTTCCTTTTACAGGATTAAAACTGGAGAGTTTGATCCTGGCTCAGAACTAACGCTGGCGGCGTGCCTAACACATGCAAGTCGTACGAGAAAGTCGGCTTCGGCTGATGAGTAAAGTGGCGCACGGGTGAGTAACGCGTGGATAATCTGCCCCTGAGTTCGGAATAACGTACCGAAAGGTGCGCTAATACCGGATAATGCTGAGTGGCTACTGTCGCTTAGCCAAAGAAGGCCTCTGTTTACATGCTTTTGCTTTGGGATGAGTTCGCGTACCATTAGCTAGTTGGTAGGGTAATGGCCTACCAAGGCGACGATGGTTAGCTGGTCTGAGAGGATGATCAGCCACACTGGAACTGAGACACGGTCCAGACTCCTACGGGAGGCAGCAGTGAGGAATATTGCGCAATGGGGGCAACCCTGACGCAGCAACGCCGCGTGAGTGAGGAAGGTTTTCGGACCGTAAAGCTCTGTCGAGCGGGAAGAAATGCATGGTGGCTAATATCCATCATGCTTGACGGTACCGCTAAAGGAAGCACCGGCTAACTCCGTGCCAGCAGCCGCGGTAATACGGGGGGTGCAAGCGTTGTTCGGAATTATTGGGCGTAAAGAGCGTGTAGGCGGCTGAATAAGTCAGATGTGAAATCCCTGGGCTTAACCCAGGACGTGCATTTGAAACTATTCAGCTTGAGTAAGGGAGAGGAAAGTGGAATTCCTGGTGTAGAGGTGAAATTCGTAGATATCAGGAGGAACACCGGTGGCGAAGGCGACTTTCTGGCCCTATACTGACGCTGAGACGCGAGAGCGTGGGTAGCAAACAGGATTAGATACCCTGGTAGTCCACGCTGTAAACGATGTTCACTAGGTGTTGGGGGTATTGACCCTCTCAGTGCCGCAGCTAACGCATTAAGTGAACCGCCTGGGGAGTACGGTCGCAAGATTAAAACTCAAAGGAATTGACGGGGGCCCGCACAAGCGGTGGAGCATGTGGTTTAATTCGATGCAACGCGAAGAACCTTACCT